>Ga0210410_10000546_pt1 | contig 40819 bp, 34 predicted proteins | sample IncBWC4MmetaG_FD_161058 | JGI IMG/M metagenome (GOLD analysis project Ga0210410, IMG submission 161058) | Forest soil microbial communities from Barre Woods Harvard Forest LTER site, Petersham, Massachusetts, United States - Inc-BW-C-4-M | ecosystem: Environmental > Terrestrial > Soil >...
CCAAGGAAGATTGGGGGCGCTCCTATTGACGATGCACTTCGACAAACCCTCAATCAACGGAGCAAGCGGGTTCAGCAGCAGCAAGCTCGCATATTTCTTGAACATCTCGACATCATAGAAAACGGGAGTCACAAAGATGGCAAAGGTAATGACCACTTCGACCAGATATTTAACATCGCGAAAGAAGAGGCAGGCCGCCGAAATGAGCAGCGCCCAGCCGGTCGCCAGGAGCACCGTGATGACCAGCAAGAGTGGAACCCACAAGAGTTGCCAGCTTGCGCCCAGACGCGTTACAGCGAATACGACAGCCACAAGACAAGAAGCAACGGCGAGATCCAACAATTGCGAAAGTATGGTGGCCAGGGGAAAGATCTCACGCGGCATGTAAATCTTGGTGACCAAGTTCGGATTCCCAATCAAGCTGGTCGATGAAAAGCGCAGGGAACCCGCAAAGAAGGCCCACACAAGACCTTTGACCGTTATTGCCGCGATCTCCTGACCGGAGATTGGCTTGCCGGAAATCGCAGACATGCCATAGCGGACAATGATGCCCGCCGCAACAATTACGGAGGGCAACAGGATCGCCCACATGAATCCCATGACCGATTGCTTGTAGCGGATCTTGATCTCGCGCCACGCGATCATGTAGAGAAGGTCGCGGCGTGCGACCAGTTCGTGCAGTGCTGCACGCATATTGGGTGAGCTACTCACAGGCTTGTCGAGTGCTCCTTCGTTGGAGATGGGACCGGCGCTTTCGAGCCTTTCGAGTTCAGCTGCGAGTTCTTAACCAAACGAAGGATCCGTCCGACCGTCTTCTTCGGATTGAAAATGATGTCGAGGAATTCCAAGAGAACATACTTAGGGAGTCCGATACTCCAAAAATCAGCACCCACCACGCGGAGTCCCCGGCGATGAAAATCCCAAAACTCCTTCGGTTTGAACTGGAATGCGCTCTCAGCCAGGAACTGCCCATAGAAATCAGTCTCGCGCTTCAGGTATTTGGCGTACTCATGGCCGGTGAAGAACCCAGGCCCATACTTCACGGCAAACATGAACTTCCGGATCGGACCAGGACCAAAGCGCGCCACTTCCGAAGTCAGGGACTCTTCGTCCTTCCGCGAGAATGTCAACACTTGGTGGATGAATCCCAAATCGTGCTTTGCCAGAATTCGAAAGCACGCTTCGGTATCATCGTGCAGCCATCCCTCGGGATAGAATGCCTCTTCTTTTCTGACGATATCGGACCGGACGAGGACGGCAGTTGGCGCTCCAGTCAGATACAGGCCGTCCCGAAGGATATGCTGGCAAGCTTTGCGACCGGGAATGACTTTGCTCGCATACGGGAGTCCATCGCCGGTGATCTCGTCGCCGAACAGCCGGTAAGAGCTGACGATGCCTATCGACGGATGAACCTCCGCGAGCGCCACCATTTTTTCGACACACTCCGGAAAGATCCAATCGTCCGCGAGAACCACCTTGCAGTACCGGCTCTCAGCTGACATGTATTTCAGCGCCGCGTTAAAGTTTTCGATCTGTCCAAAATGTCTCGGAGTGTCCAGAAGCCGAATGCGGCTGTCGCCGCACGCGTAGCTGTCGGCGATCTTGCGCGACGAGTCGCTGCTCTGGTTGTTCACGAGAATGTACTCCCAATTCGAATACGTCTGGGCCACGACGCTCTCAATGCATTGGGCAATGTATCGCTCGGTGTTATAGAAAGGCGTGATGATGCTGACGAGCGGCGGATGAGCCGCAGGATTGGGTTTAGCGCTCGAAATGTGATTCTCTTGCATTGTCGCGCATGCACTCGCAGGGAAGTGGCCACGTCGAGCCCTTATACGAGCGCCTTTCGGCAATAGAAACCTTCCGCATACCTTCCGTCCGCATTCGATTCGACGCCGCGAATTCGAAGCAAGGCCCTAAATGTATCTTCGCTGAACCACTGCTTGCCAGCCTGAGAGCGGAAAGACGAAAGGATATGGCGAGTTTTTGCTTTGCAAAGTGTTTCATCCAGGCCTACGAAGAAATTGGGCGATCCGAGATCGCCGTCGTACTTGGGAATTTCGTATTCGAGAATCAGGTGATTGCGGAACGCATTCCATGTGAGTTCGGATATCAGACGATGGTCCTGATGTAAGTCCTCACGATAGTGAGTGAATATGAGATCCGGCTGAAAGTTCTTCGCAATGGACTCGAAGAATTCCTTGATCGGCTTTCCCTCGTACGGGAAAAAACTGTCCCGGAAATTCCGGACGACGATGCGGGAACGGACCGCAGGCCCAAGAAAGAGGCGGGCCGCGGCAAGCGCCTCGCGTTTGCGGGCTGGACTCGAACTTAAAACCACCCAGTAGAAGTTGAGCTTACGGTTCTCCTTTATCAAGCGCAGGATCGTGCCGCCGCATCCAATCTCGATATCGTCGCAGTGTGCGCCGAGGCACAGGATGTTGCGGATACCGCCGTCCGTATCGGAAAAACGCAGCTTATTCATGCCGCTTGCCAACACGAGTCCGCCGTCCTTTGCGCGAACCAAGCCCGTTATTGGTGCTGGAATGCGAAGCTGCGAGGGGGGCCTTCCAGATTTCCCAGGGAGCATGGCCGGAGGCAAGCAAATTTTCGAGCATTTGCCGGTCCTTGAAGGTATCCATGGCCTGGAAAAATCCATCGTACTCATAGGCCACCAGGCGCTTTTCCTGAATCAGACGCTGGAAAGGTTCCCGCACCAGTTCTTCTCCATCCCGGAGGTACTTGAAAATCTCTTTTCTGAAAGCGAAATAGCCTGAATTGATCCGCAGATTGGCGTGGGTCATCTCCTGGATTTTTTCGACTCGCCCATCTTTCGATGCCGAAACGATGTGGAAGCTGAGATTGGGGCGGGCACTCAGAAACGTCGCAACAGAATGCTTTTTTTCGAAGTGTTCGATGAGCGCAGGTAAGTGAAGATTTGTGAGGCCATCGGTATAATTCGCAAGGAATACTTCTTCACCTTCCAAATATTTTTGCACCGCCTTCAATCGCTGGCCGATGTTCGAGTCTGTCCCGGTGTCCGCAAAGGTGATCTTCCAATCGTGGATATCGCTGTTGGAAAGCAGCACTTTCTTGCCGCCTTCGGAGTAAATGAAATCGTTGGAGAGACATTCTTCGTAATTGAGAAAGAACTTCTTGATAGCCTCTCCCTGGTGGCCGAGACACAGGATGAAGTCCTTGTGACCAAAGTGCGAATAATACTTCATCACATGCCACAGCATGGGCCGCGGGCCGAGCGGAACAAGAGGCTTAGGAATGCTTTCGGAGTAGTCGCGGATCCGAAGACCCAAGCCTCCGCAAAAAAGGACAACTTTCACGGTTTGCTTTCTCCCTCCCCGAACTCCCGCATGCGTCCGAGCAGCCGTGCCGTCACGGATACACCCGTACCATGGGAATCGGGACGACAAAGCGCCCTCCCCATTCGCGAATATAGGCCAGTTGCTGCATGATTTCGTCTTTCAAATTCCAGGGCAGGACCAACACATAGTCAGGTTTTGTCTCTTCGATGCGCTCTGGCGAATAAATGGGAATGTGGCTGCCAGGGAGAAATTTTCCTTGCTTGTAGGGATTGCGGTCCACCGTATACGTCAGCAAGTCCGAGCGAATGCCGCAGTAATTTAGAAGCGTATTGCCTTTGCCGGGCGCTCCGTACCCCGCAACTTGCTTCCCTTCCCTGCGGGCGGCGATAAGAAACTCGAGCAACAAATACTTCGTTTCTTTGACTCGTTCGGTGAACGAGCCGTAGCTTTCGAGTCTGGAAAGACCAACGGCTTCTTCCTTGGCGCGCAGAGAAAGCAGGCGCTGGCTTTCGCTCTTGCTACGGTCTCCCTTATGGCAGGCGTAAATGCGAAGCGACCCGCCGTGGGTCGGCAGAAGTTCCACGTCGAACAAGACCAAGCCTGCTGCAGAAAATATCTTTTCCACGGACAGCAAAGAAAAATAGGAAAAATGCTCGTGGTAGATGGTGTCGAACTGGCTCTGCTCCATCAGGCTCATGAGATGGGGGAATTCCATGGTGATGACGCCGCCAGACTTCAACAAAACCGCCAGACCGGCAACGAAACTGTTGACGTCCGGAACTTGCGCAAGAACGTTATTCCCGAGCAAAAGATCGGCTTTCTTGCCGTCCGCGGCAAGGTGGGCAGCACTTTGCCGATCGAAAAACTGTACGAGTGTCGGCACACCTCTATGGGCCGCGGCTGCGGCCACATTGGCAGCGGGTTCGATGCCAAGAGCGGGTATACCGGCGGCGACGAAATATTGCAGCAAGTACCCGTCGTTGCTTGCTACTTCGACGACCTGACTGTGAGGCCCAAGCGCGAACCGCTCGATCATCTGCACGGTATAGGATTTGGCGTGGGCCAGCCAGCTTTCCGAATAGGAGGAAAAATAAGCGTACTCGGTAAAAATGGATTCCGCGCTCACGTATTCCTGCAGTTGGACCAGAAAACATTTTTCACACACGAAAACCTGAAGTGGATAAAACGGCTCCATCTGGTTGAGCTGTTCGGCGGCCAAGTAGGTTTCACACAGGGGCGACATACCGAGGTCGACAAACGTGTGTCGAAGCGCAGTTCCGCAGAATCGACAGACGTTCCCCTGTGCCACGGCTGATGCCGACGTCTGTGGAGTCCCCATGGGGTTGCTATCCGCCGCTATTGGGACCGTGCTCTCAGGCATGCACTCCCGCTCCATCCTTTTCGCTCCGAGAAGATATCTCGGGCAATACACCAGTCGCCCAATAAGGTTCTGTAAATCCGATCAAATTATTGGCGGCCGAACGCGGATGAAACAGATAATCCGCGCCTTCCCCGCCACAAGACCATTTCTTGTACGCCACTTTTAGTTAAACTCCCGGAAAACTGGCTTCACTGGCCGCCCTGTCAAATACTTGCCGACTCCTTCATCCAGCGCCTTGCGGTAAACAGCCAAGGCTTCCTCAATACCTCCGATTGTACGGTCGATATCGGCATCGGTGTGCGAGAAACTCACGACCAGAGAAGGCATAAGTAATCCCCGCTTGATGGTTTCCTGAAGGAATAGCGTTCGGAACGATTGCGACGGTTTCTTGTTTTCGTCGCGTGTGGCATAGATGAGATTAGGCTCCTTGCCTAGAACTGCAAAATAGCCTTCAAGACTCCAATTGGCGATGGCTCGCTGAATACCACTCCGCAGAAGCTCGCCCTGGCGATAGAGATGCTCGATCACCCCTTCGGTTCGATAGATGCGCATGGTTTCCATGGCAGCGGCCAGGGCATGCGTTTCAGCGCCGTGGGTTGTGGAGAGCAGAAAGACCCGCGCCTTGTCATGATGCAATCCGCCGAGTTCCATCAGTTCTCGACGGCCGACTAGGGCACCGACAGAAAAACCATTGGCGATGGCTTTTCCGAACGTGGACAGGTCAGGGCGCAAATCGTAGTAGCTCTGAGCTCCGCCCAAGTGCCACCGGAAACCAGTGATCATCTCATCCAGAATGAAGACGGCGCCGTTTTCCCGGATGAGTTCCTGCAGGCCAAGAAGGAACCCCGGAGCCGGAGGTACGGTGGTTTCGGCTTCCAGAATCACGCCTGCAATACGACCTGGATATTGGAGAAAGAGCTGTCGAAGGCTATCCAAATCGTTGTATCGGAATTTCACGGTCAGGTCTTGAAGAGCCTTGGGAATACCGGCGGAAAGCGCAGTGCTTCCCATAAACCAATCATCGACGGAGAAGAACGGCTGGTCGCCGCAAACGGCCACCATATCCCGGCCCGTGTACGCGCGCGCAAGCTTTACGGCGGCGGTGGTGACGTCGGAGCCATTCTTTGAGAACTTGACCATCTCAGCCGAAGGAATAAAGGAGGCGAGAGCTTCCGCACACTTGGATTCGACGGGACATGGACGCGTGAAATTTGTGCCCAAGAGCATCTGCCGGTGAGCCGCTTCCACGACCGAGGGATAACCGTGACCGAGCGCTACCGCTCGCAACCCCATGCCATACTCAATAAACTCATTTCCGTCTACGTCCCAGACGTGGCAGCCCTGCCCACGTTCAATGAATCCGGGCGCGTTGACCGGGTATTGGTCGTCTCCCTTGGCGTAGACGTGCGCACCTCCGGGAATAAGGGAGTGCGCTTTCTCTCGAAGCACATTGGATTTATCGAATTTCATCAAACGGCAAATGGATCCCGTTAACGCCACTGCACTGTCCTTTTAGGAGTTTAATTCTGAAGCAGCAGCGGCTGGAACTCCTGCTTCATTGTGGGGAGGAGTGTCGTACATGCCGATAACTTCGTCCGGAAAATGCGTGAGATCGGAGCCTCGTAGGTAGTCCCCCATGCAGGTACCCGTGCAATCGGAATCGATGTTCGGAGCGCCGCGGTGCGCAAGGACGTCACCGGAGTGAACGGTGCGAAAATCGATACTAAACCTAGTGTTGCCCGACGTATTCGGGACGGTGGAATGCATCTGTGCGGCCGAGAAGAGGAGGACTCCGCCCGGGGGGCACACGACCCTAATTTGCGGATCGAGCTCCATGGTCTCCTCGGGGCGCGGTTGCTTGCGGGTGTCTGTCCCAATCTGCTGCGCTGCCAACCGTCGGCTTGTCCGATTCCACTCTCCATAGTTGTAATCGCGCGATCCGTTGCGGACCGGCTGCGTCCAATAGCGCGGATGGAAGGCCATCACATTCTCGGGCTGAATTTCGTAAATGGGCAACCACCAGTTGATCTGGCAGAATGGCGCGGAATACCAGGTGTCACGGTGCGGGTGAAATGCATAGGAAATCCCCGAGGTCAAATATCCCGCGTGGGTGGAGGTTCGCAGCCGGGGCACGTCAAAGTGCGTTTTCTCGAGGTCGCAACCCATCTCCGCCAGCAACTGCTGAATGAGCTGCTTGCTCCGGGGATGGTGAATGAACTTCGGTTTTAATTCCGCGAGAATGGCGGCAAAGCGTTCCACCGGCAAGTGATGCTGCGCCTCTCGAGGATCCAGCGGCTTAAAGGCATCCACGGCCATTTCGCGGGCAAAATCACAAAGGGCGAGTGAACTTGGGCGCGGCCCAAAGACAAATAGCTGTCCTTCATAAAGGCGCTGGCGACGTAAATCGTCGGAAGCAGCGGCGTCAAAGAAAACGGTGTTCATAGGTCCTCCTATTACGGTAACTGTGTCAAAAGTCCGTGACGTTCTAAGTTCGCAGCAGCCTGCCGGATGATTTCGAATCGCAACCCGGATCGTTCGGCAATATCCAGAAGTGAATTCTCGCCGTCGGAAAGATTTAGAATCCAGAGCATGGCCAGCTCGCGAATTTCCGCCTCCGCCTGGCCACCAAGTTCACGATAGAGTCCCCGCCTCCCGAGTTGCGGTTCGCATTTCGGATTTGTATTGCGGTATTTGTGATTGTGCTCGAGCAGCTCAAATATTTCGAGACACTGGCGGAACGTGCCCGCTAAGGCCGCTGCGGAAACGAAATCCAGATTGTCCGCCGAGGTGTGGTATTCGGGGAACTCTTCATGGGGTGTCCGGGTCAAACAGCCCACCGGAAGATTGAACCCTGGAGAACAATACTGGCGCTCGTCATAACCGTAGGGGCAAAAATCGCGAATCTTATGGGGTTCTCCGGAGTGACTCAGCAAGTGCAAAACTGCGTGGTCGATCTCTGCGTTGCCGCGGCGCGACTTCTTGTAGGAAAAGCCTCCTCGGTCACCGGCACAGGCGAGCACCAGGCCGTGCTTGATCTGGGGTACAACTTGCTCGTTCCTGCTCAGCCAGGTAATGGAACCGATCGTCCCGGGGATAAAAAGAAAGCGGTACGAATAGCGGCGGGGCTCTTGCGCCAGAGCCTGGGCAAGAAAGGTCGCGATGGCAATGCCGGAGAGATTGTCGTTGCAAAGCGACGGATGGCAGCAGTGTGTGGAAACCAGGATTTCCCGCGCCGTTTCTCCTGGCAGCAGCAATTCGCCGTAGGTGAGATGACCGCCTTCCAGCGAGGATTCAATTACAGCTTCGTATTCATCTTCCTGAAGAGCATCGAGCTCTCGCTGGCTGATACAAAAACCCCACGTCTCACGGTAATAGGATGTGCGATAGGGAATCCAGTCGGGATGATCCGGCAGAGAATGCAGGTGCTCTCGTAATTCTCGAAGAGAAAGTTTTCTGCGGACCGGAACACTGTAGTTGACGACGTGGAGATTCGAGCGCTGAAAATCGAGCACTCGGTCGCCACGCGAATTCTTGATGTAGGCATCACGGATATTCCATTCGCGTGGGACGGTCCAGTCAAAGACGGCAGTGCCGCTTGGCACCTCATGAATCTGAAGTGGAATCTTCTCTCCGATTCGGCGCAAGGTTTCGCGAAGGCCGTTCCCTGTAATGCTGCGGCAAATGGGGTAAAGCTCGGAAACAAAGGAGTAGATGAGTTGTCCAATCTCCGGAGAGTTGGAGGCAACTTTTGCCGCGGCGATCGTGGTTTCGGTGGTCATCGAGTGTTAAGCAAAATCGGGGTAGTTTTGATCGCGTTCCAGAATGGTGCGCTGGTCCTCAGGCCAGCGTATTCCGAAAGCCGGATCATTCCACCGAACGCCCCGCGCATGCTCGGCGGAATACACCTGAGACATCTGATAGAAAACCTCAGTATTGTCCTCCAGCGTCTGAAAACCATGCGCAAATCCGGCTGGAACATAAAGCATTTTGCCATTCTGCGCGTCGAGATGAACCGCGAAATACTTCTTAAATGTCGGCGACTCGCGCCGTAGATCAATAATGACATCATATATGGCGCCGCGATCGCACCGCACAAGTTTGACCTCTTCAAACGGAGACAACTGATAATGCATGCCACGCAGCGTGCCTTTTTTGTGGCTGAATGAAACGCTGCACTGCGCTATACGAGTCTCCAAACCACGACCGGAGAAGTCCTTCTCGCAAAAAGTCCGGGCAAAATATCCTCGGACGTCCTCATGCCTCTCCGGCTCTATCACATACGCGCCAGGCAATTCCGCCGGCTTAAAGATCACAACCGCCGCCCCTGGTTGGATTTGCGACCACTTCAAACTGCCGAGGCTGCGGGAACCGCTACCCGCCCAGCGCTCGTCCATCGGAGCTGTGAGTCGAGCCGCCCTTCCGCGATGAGTTTCCGAATGTGCGTAATGCGCTTGAACCGCGGCCCTTCAAAATCTTCCACTGTAAGCCTCGCTTCACGGCACGCGGCATGGAGTTCCTGAGCCCCGCGACGAACGTTCCACTGCGGTTGAAATCCGGGAAGCGCGCTCTTTATTTTGCTGAAATTCACTCGATAAGAGCGCGGATCGGATCCGCCATTCGGGGAATAGTCGACCGTGCAACCTGGAACCGTTTCCTTGACGATCTGCGCGAGATCTCGCACTTGATAGTTTTCTTCCGTGATGCCCACATTGAAGGCCTGATTGTGAATCACTTCACGGGGAGCTTCAAGCACGGCTATGAAAGCCCGGCAAATGTCTTCGACGTGAATCAACGGGCGCCAAGGGGTTCCATCGGATTGAATCAACACTTTTCCCGTTGTATAAGCCCACGCAACTAAATTGTTGAGAACGATGTCGAAGCGCATGAAAGGTGAAACGCCGTAGGCCGTTGTGTTTCTCAGGAATACCGGGCTGAAATTCTGATCCGCGAGGCTAGTTAAGTCCCTTTCTACCAGAACTTTGGATTCGGCATAGGGCGTAACCGGATTGAACGGAGCGTCCTCGTCCAAAACAGCCCGTCCAGCGGCACCGTACATGCTACATGAGGAGGAAAAGAGAAACCGGCGGACGCCAGCCGCCTTGGCTAGTCGAGCCAACCGCATGGACGTCTGGTAGTTGATCTGGTAAGTGAGCTCCGGATTCAAATCCCCAAGCGGATCATTGGACAGAGCAGCGAGATGAAGCACGGCCTCGAACCCTTCCAGGTCTGCGGCTTCGATGTCCCGCAAATCTCTGAGCAGACTGGGCACACTGGCAACTTGGCCCACAAAGCGATTGTTCACAAAGAAATCGCTGTCCAGGCCAACAACGTCGTAACCCGACGCGCTAAGTAATCTCACGAGCACAGAACCGATGTACCCATGATGGCCGGTAACCAGGATTCGACTAGAATTCAATTTCGGTCCTCGCTTGGTTCGCTATCCGCAGTAGCGTTCGCTGGCGGCGATGGCCTGCGCTCGGTTTGCAATTGGCGCAGATCGGACCTCTTGAAGGGTAGCATCGATTTGCGGCATTGCCCTAACATCATTGGAGCAGTTATCCTGCCAATCTCAATTCAGACTAGGTCTCATAAGCTATTGACATATATAGACTTATATCAATACTTAGAAAGCGCGGCCCTCGCAGAACTGCGAGGGGCCTGTCAATTTCGTTCCACAAATGCGAAGTATCTTGGACGTCAAAGAACACCGTCGGGACAAACCAGTTATTAGTATTTGCCTGCTTTCGCGAAATGACTCTAGACTCAATATGCTCTGCTTCACGGATCGGGGCGCCTTGAGGCTGTGTATACGGCATTGTCGCACGGGTAAGCCTGCAAACGGTCAATTTTGGATCGCTAGGCAGCAAGCGATACCTTAACGCAGCGCGCGGCGACAGGTGTCGAGTACATTCTGGCCCAGGTCCATGTCGTCCTTCCAGCCACAAGGCTGAACGGCCACTCGGGGAAAGAACCGAAAATCATGCCAAATGTTGCAGAAGAAGACACCAGCAAAGTGGCTGGGCCATCGACGGCACGGCCAGCGCGAAGCGTCCTTTCTAACTGGACGACATACTTCCTCAGCGGAGCGGTCAGCTTTTTCCTTTCACCATTTATCGTCCGGCACTTAGGCAATTCAGCTTACGGCGTCTGGGTTCTTCTAGTGTCGATGACGGGTTACCTTGGGTTCCTGGACTTGGGGATTCGCGGCGCGGTCACACGCTATGTTGCGAAGTTTCACTCGGAGAGGGACCACGAAAAATCGAGCCGAACCGTTTCGTCGGCCTGCGGTCTGTTTCTCGGCGCTGGCGCTGTGGCCGTGGTTGCTGCCGCCATTTTCGCTGTCTTCGCCGTTCCCCATTTCAAGATCCCGCCGTCGTACTTGAAGGCAGCCCAACTGGTGGTGCTGCTTGCAGGACTGAATGTCGCGGTTTCACTGATTAGTGGGGTATTCGGCGGAGTAATTGTGGGGCTGCAGCGATTCGATCTCTTAAGTTCCATAGCCATTGGCGGGACCGTATTGCGCGCAATCGCGATTTTCATCGCCCTGGAGAACGGAAAAGGTTTGGTTACTTTAGCTCTGATCCAGTTGGGAGGCACCCTCTGCGAGTTGTTGCTCGGTCTTGCGTTGGCCCGAAAACTCTATCCTGAACTGCGAATCGGGATTGGAAACGTGCGCCGCGACCATGTAGCTCTTATTTTCTCGTTCGGCTTTTATGCTTTTCTGCTACACCTCTCCAATTACTTTATCTTTTTCACGGATGCCCTGGTAATCGGCGCCTTCCTCCCTGTGAGCATGGTTACGTTCTTTGCGATCGGCGGCAATCTCGCCAACTATGGGCGTGATCTCGTTGGGGGCTTCAGCCGAACGATGACCCCTCTTGCGAGCAAGTTGGAAGTAGAGGCTGGCCTGGAAGGTTTACAACACGGCATATTGAAGCAGGCTCGCTTTTGTGCGATGGCGATGTGGCCGATCTTTCTAACGCTCATCATTCGTGGCCCTTCGTTCATCGGGCTGTGGATGGGTGCATCGTACTCGGAATTATCAGGTCACGTTCTTTGGATTCTGAGCGTTCCCTGGCTTTTCGGCGCAGGGGCCTCCGTGGTTGCATCGGGGATCCTGGGAATAGGCCAACACAAACGCGTCGTTCCGTTTGCGCTAGCCGAAGGACTCGGGAATTTAGTGTTAAGCATCGCCTTGGTGAAATCCATGGGAATTCTTGGCGTGGCATGGGGGACGGCAATTCCCAACTTGGCCATAAGCATGTTCTTCTGGCCCTGGTACATAAGGCGGACCATTGGGATTCCGATTCGCGTTTACGCCTATTCGCTTTGGCTGCGTCCAGCCATGGCCATGCTGCCATTCGCGGTGTGCACTCTTGCTGCGAACCGCTGGTGGCACGCCCCTACTTTGCTGTTTTTCTTTGCCCAAGTGGCCGCCGTTCTCCCCAGCGCCCTGCTTGGAGTTTGGTATCTTGGGCTGCAAGCCGAGGAGCGTCAAGCTTTTGCAGGGTTGTTCTCCCGATTCTTAAATCCCAGTCGTCAGGCTTAGTCTCCGGCCATACGACTCCGCTTTTCTTGTATCTTTCGCTCAATCGCTTTTTCAATCATCTCGATCCTGGTTTCCAGCCGGTTTTCATAAGCCACCTGAACTCGTCTCTCCGCGTTTTTTGGGTCTTTATCTGCTAAGGCAGATTGGATGGCTTCCAGCCATTCTTGAGGGGTCTCAGCAATCTGTACCACTTCCGGAAATTCCCGCAGGCTTGCCAGACCGGAACCGATGCAGGGCTTTCCCGAAGCAAGGTATTCATGCAGCTTAAGCGGATAGACGGAGTTCGCCCATCCGTGTTGGCGATAAATCATGGTGCAAACATCAAAGCCCTTTATGTAATTTGGGAGGGATTCCCTTGGCTTGGAGCCCAGCAGAAAAACGTTCGGCAAGCTTTGCAGGAGATCGAGATCGCTCCGAACTTCGGCTTCTCGGATATTGACGGGACCCACTAAAACAAATGACCAATCGGGACGCTCTTTACCGAGATGGGCGAGAAGAGCGAAGTCGACTTTGTCATTGAGGTTTCCAATGTAGCCGATGCGTGGATGCGGAATCGCTTCCAGGTCCTCGGGCACCTTGGTTTCCAGAAGCCGGCTTCGAGAGAACAGCGCAAAATCCGCAGTCATCGGAACATTCATGGCATTGCCATAGCGGTTCTTCGCTTTCAAAAGCACGGGTCCATTTGCAAACACAAGATCAGCTCGACGAAGAAGTATGTCTTCCTGCTCAAGAATTTCCTTGGTCCGCAGTTCAGTGTGCCCGGCGTAAGCCGAAAACTCGTCATCCGCGTAGTAGCAAGTGACGGTCTCTCCGAGAGTACCCGCAAGCTCTGCAAATTCCGGATGCCAGATGAAAAGGACAGTGTCCTGAAACCCAAACTTCTTCGCCGCCCGTTGGACTCGCTTCTTGCGCAAGTAGATCATCAGTTTTTCAAGTCTTGGGAAGCGATAGGTATGGAAAAGAAACTTGGAAAAGACCAGCGTGTGCAGGTTGGCTTGGCGGTGCACGAGTCCGCTCTTCGGCAAACCGCCCTTCTTGGGGGGAGATAGGACCTCGGAGAGTGAAAAAGGCGGCGATACAAAAAGTACCTTATGCTTTTGAGCCAGCGCCAGCATGATTTGATGGCGGCTCTGCCACAGATCCTCCCAGTAATTCAAAGAATAGGAAACAAAGTCCATTTTTATCCCTCGGGCCCTGGATGTGACTCAGAATCGCACGTGCGATTCCGGGTGTCGTATTTGCTCGACGAGAATATCATCGTTAGCTGGCAGCGATGGAGTCGCAACGAGAATTGCGCCCGGTAAGTTAGCTTGCTTCCCAATCTCTCTGGCAGCAAATCCAAGGAACTGAAAATCAGAAGGGATCCCCGCCACTGCGGTAGGCAATTCGGGTGCGCGATCAGCCTGCCCGCGAATTGATCTCGGCGCATTCCCACGAAATCTAGGATGGTCATGGGTCCAGCCCTGACTTGGTTAGGGGTTGTTACATGACCCTAAGTAATCCTCAACTTCACCAGCGACGACATCCCAGGTTCGCCCGCTCGCATAGCGCGCGACCGCCTCCCGATCCCATGATTTTTGCACCGCTTCTTCCAAGGCTGTCGCGATCGCCTCTGTGTTTTGTTCCACGAGAATTCCGAGTTCGGGAGACACAATCACTTCTGGCGCGCCCCAAACATTTGTCGCCACCACGGGGGTTCCGCAAGCCATGGATTCAAGCAACACGTTTGCCCAGCCCTCCCGCGAACTTACCAGACAGCTGATCTTGGCCGCGCTAAACCATAGCTGCAATTGTTCGTTTGGAATGTTTCCCGGAAGAAAAATACGTCCGGCGAAACCAGATTCCTTCCTCAACGACTCCAGTTTCGGCCGATACTCCCCCTCGCCCAAGATGAACAGCTTGAGTCCTGGAAAACGGGGGGCAATTCTCGCAAATGCGGGAATCAAAAACTGAAAACCCTTTCTCGGGATCAAGCCACCCACAGCCACGAGGATTTGTTCGTCCTCACCAAGCCCGAGTGCTCTCCGCGCTCCAACGGGCTCCACGGGATGAAACCGCGCCGGATCAATCCCGTTGCCGATGACCCGAATCCTTTTCTCCGTCACGCCCACTTCGACCATCGCTTTCCTCAAGGACTTGGAAACGGCAATGATTCCCGCGGCATGCCGCAAACTCCACCGAATCATCGGCCGGATCAACCGGTAGGCGGGAAAGAGATTCACATCCGTTCCACGCGCGGAAAGAACCACAGGAACACCTAGCAACTTCCCCAGCAGGACGGCCGCGAACCCATCGGGATAAATATAATGTCCATCGATGCAATCGAATTCATTCTGCCTTTGCAGCCGCCAAACGGTGGCAAGACTTCCCAGAAAGATCAGCAACCCGTGCAGCGGCATGGAGATGCCAGGAACCAGCCAGTATCGCGGATGATAAACGGTTAGCTCACCGAATTTTTCTTTCTTTGGGATGCGGCTGATTTTTCCCCAGCGGGCCGATTTGATCCATCGCGGGAAATAAGGCACCGGTGCAACAACCTGCACGGTTTGCCCCGGCCGCCGGGCCACGTGAAGCATGCGCTGGTAAATAAAAATCCCGTGGACGGGCTGGATGGAGTTAGGAAAGAGCGTCGTAAACGTCAGGATTCGCAATCGGCAGTCTCCGTAATGCACAGCATTTCGCGTTGTACGGGCGCTGGCGCAGAATAACTGCATGCTGGGAAGGTGCCGAGAGCGTGCGCGTAGGAGATAATTCCAAACTCAATTTGCCGCATTTTCAGGAATGCCGTCCGGCTCCCACACTGCGATACCAGGAAACAAATCGTTGAATGCCATCGCCGAACTTGGTGGCCGGTCGGTAGCCCAGCAGACGCTGCGCTTTCGATATGTCCGCCCAGGTCAGCGGAACGTCGCCGGGCTGCAATTCTTTTTGTTCACGGATTAATTTGCGTCCCGTGGCTTGCTCGATAGCGTCCACCATCTCCGAAAGTTTCACGGGATGCGAATTCCCAAGATTGAAGATCTCGAAACGCACGTCCTCAACGGCTCGCGGTTCATAACCCAGCCCAGCCACAACGCCGGCAACGATGTCCTCCACAAACGTATAGTCCCGTCCGGTTGAACCGTCGCCGAAGATCGGCACTGGTTTCCCCGCTTCCGCCAGGGCTGTGAATTTATGGATTGCCAGATCAGGCCGCTGGCGCGGGCCGTAAACCGTAAAAAACCTCAAGCAGACAACCGACAACCTGAAGAGATGAGCGTACGTATAGCACAGCAATTCTCCAGCAAGCTTTGTCGCCGCGTACGGCGAAATGGGTTTGCACTCGACCTGATCTTCCGAGAACGGTGCCTTACTGGTTGCCCCGTACACCGAGCTCGAGGAGCCAAAGACGAATTTGTCGATTCCTAGCTGTCGGCTACTTTCTAGAAGGTTCAACGTACCAGCAATGTTTACTTGCTGGTAGAGCAGCGGCTGCTCGATCGAAGGCCGCACTCCGGCGCGCGCCGCCAGATGCACGATCGCTTCCGGCCGCACGCGCTCCATCAGTTTGTGGAGTGCCTCGTAGTCACAAATGTCTTGGGCGAAGAATTCGAACTTGCCCACCCGCCGGACTTCTTCGAGGTTGGCTCTCTTCCATTCCGGAGAATAAAACTCGTCCAGATTGTCCACTATCGTCAGCTCCGCGCCGCGGCGCAGCAAGGCCTCCGCGACATGCGAGCCGATAAATCCCGCTCCGCCAGTCAGCAGAATCCGCTGGGGACTTGTGCTCACGCCTGATTCACACCCTTCCGGAGTCTATTTTGCGGGATGGGATTCTTCCCGGACTTAGTCGTGCCTCAGAGACCGACTATCGCAGCCTACCATCAAGCAGACGCAGGGGAAACTGTGTGTACCTTATCCGCTAATTCCTACCATTCTCTACATGGAAGTCGTATCCGCCTTTCGTTCAAGCAAGTTAGCCCTCCTCTACCCTGCCTTTGTACCCTGACAAACTAAATGCATGCTCCTCACCCTAACGCTTTCGACTGGCTGTTGCTTGTTATACTAACGGAAATGAAAAACGCGCTCAGCATTGACCTCGAAGACTATTACCACGTAACTGCCTTTGCCGACCAGGCCGACGCCGGTGATTGGCAAGCGAAGGAGAGCCGCATCGAAGAAAGCACCGCAAGGCTTCTTCAGGAATTCAGCGACGCCAGGTGCAAAGCTACTTTTTTCGTCCTGGGCTGGCTGGTCGAAAACAAACCCGGCCTAGTCCGTCAAATCGGTGATCTCGGCCACGAGATCGCCTGCCACAGTCACAAACACCGCCTCGTCTACGAGATGACTCCCGCTGAGTTTCGTGAGGACACGCGCTGCGCGAAGGACTTGCTCGAACAGGCCAGCGGAAAACCCGTCGTTGGCTATCGCGCCCCAAGCTTTTCCATTGCGGAAAAATCCCTGTGGGCCTTCGAGATTCTCCTAGAGCTTGGATTTACGTTCGACTCAAGCATTTTCCCGGTCCGCCACCCGAACTATGGCATGCCAACCGCACCGCGGTTTCCCTTTCTGGTTTCCACTCCGCGCGGAACGATCGTGGAGTTTCCAATGCCAACTCTCGCGCTTGGACGTACACGTTCGCCGATTGGAGGCGGCGCTTATCTGCGTTTGCTACCTTATTGGTACACGCGCTGGGGCATTGGTTTCATCAATTCCCAGGAAGAGAGACCTGTGTGCGTTTACCTGCATCCCTGGGAGCTCGATGCTGAGCAACCCCGCATGCGCGGAAAATTTACGGCCCAGATTCGTCACTACATGGGCCTGCGTGGAACCCCAGCGAAGCTGCACAAACTGCTGGCTGATTTTGAATTCGGCACTCTTGGGTCGTTGGTTGCGGAATGCCAGGGCTTGCAGACAGAGCTGAGTGTTTCTGCATAAAAGCTGTTCCGTTGCAATCAAATAGATTTCGCCTGGTGCGCTGGAATGCTAAGGAATCGGTGCCCGCAGAGAGGGTTTGGACCAAAACCAAGTTGAGAATCGTCTATCACCACCGCACGAGGTCCACAGACGCTCAGAGAATCCACATAAGCGAGATGGCGAAGGCTTTGCGGTCGTTGGGACATGAGGTGGAAGTCGTCTCCCTAGTACCCCTGGATGCTGGTCAGGAAGATCCTAAGCGCGATTCGGGCGACGCCGTGAGGCAAAGTCTGGTCCGACGTCTTCCATTCGCCTACGAATTCGTCCAATTCGCTTACAATTTCGTCGGTCTACCACTAGTTTTTTCGAGGACCGTTCGCAGCCGGGCCAACCTGATTTATGAGCGGTACGCCCTTTTTAATTTCTCCGGAGTGATCACTGCATGGATATTGGGGCTGCCCCTGATACTCGAGGTCAATTCTCCTCTTGCAATGGAACAATTCCGGGAAAAAGAGATTCGATTGCACAAACTGGCTCGCTGGGCCGAGCGCACGATTTGCCGGTCAGCCTCGCGGGTGATTGCCGTTTCGACGCCACTGAGCCGCATTCTGCAAGAGAATAACGTGCCGCTTTCCAAGATCGAAGTAATGTCCAACGGGGTTAGTCTTGACGAATTCCAGCCCCGACCGGCGACCCTTGGATTACGCGAGCGCCTGGGGCTCAAAGGATATACGGTGGTTGGCTTCGTCGGATGGTTTCGAAGCTGGCACGGGCTTGACCTGCTTCTGGAAGCCTTTCACAAATCCAATCTCGCAAGCGGCTCTGTGAAGTTACTCCTGATTGGCGATGGTCCAGCGATGCCTGACCTGAAAAACTACGTCGAAAAACATCAGCTCCGGGAGAGCGTGCTGTTTACCGGCCCAGTGAAACATGCTGATGTTCCTGATTATTTGGACCTGGTTGACATCGCCGTTCAACCGGCCGCGATTGAATACTGTTCTCCGATGAAGATTTTGGAGTACATGGCGCTGGGAAAATGCATTGTCGCTCCAAGACAAGAAAATGTTCAGGAATTGTTAAGAGAGGGAGAAGAAGCGCAGTTTTTTAAGCCGTGGGACGCGGAGAGCATGACGGAAGCTTTAACGAATATTGTGCTGCACCCAGAAAAGGCACGACAGATGGGACAGCAAGCGCGCCAAGCAATCGACAAACGCGGCTATTTGTGGAGTTCAAATGCACGGCGGGTAACGGAGATGGCTGAAAAAATGATGCAACTCCGGAATCACGGCAAGAAGTAATTCTAGATAGGCCCGGATTTCAAACTTACGGTCTGTGTCACGCCAAGCGGTCTCCGCAGGAAGCTTGGTCATCCAACGCATGCTTCCATGGCCCAGGTTCGACGAAGACCGCACTGAAGGCTCGCCATGCCCAGGCGAGTTCGTGGGATCCGGGATTGAAAATTCACGCGGACACCAAGCTCACCTAGTGATCTCCACTGGTTGTCCCTACGCTTTTTACCGTCTGGTTAGAGAGCTTGCCGATAGAAACCTTTAGAGAAGAATCGAAGGAATCGCGGTAGGCGATATATATGGTGTCATTTGCATCGATAGCCGCGGACGGCCAGCGCGCCTGCAATCCACCGGCGGTAATGAGCTGAATCCGCCATTTGGCGCCGTCCCAGTATGCGTGCTTGACGGCGCCCGAATCTTCATAACAAATGTGGGGCAAACCATGGCTATCCAGTAGGATCACGCTCTTGTAGCCACTCCAGCCGCGAGACCCCGAGACAGTATCCACGACTTCTGTTTTCCAGACCCCGTTGACCTTCCTGGCGTACTTGAGAAGAGTGTCGTGGTAGTAGCTGATGTGCGGACTCTCGTCCTGGTCCAAAGTAATGGAATTTCCAAAACCGCGATTAAAGGAGCCGTTGTCCTTGAAATTCCGCGAGTCGATGATGTTGACTGTCCACTTGTCACCGTCGAGGGAAGCATAGCGGAGTTCCCCACCCGAGAGCGACGAATAGGAGATATGAGGAGTGCCCGAAGCATCCAGCGCGATGGAATTCCACTTGCCGGTCTCAAAGTCAAAGTCGATCGTCTGAGTGGTCCAGATGCCATCGCGCTTGGCAGCGTATCTGATGTGCAAAAAGGGAGTTCCGTCCTCATTGTGAGTCTGATACCAGATAATCTGAGGCACACCCTGATCAGAGATTTTGATCGAACAGGTGTATTCCAAAAGTGATGTGTTTGCTCCGATAAAATCGGTCTTCCATTGATGCCCATCAAAGTGGCTGTACTTTAGAGGGCCGGGTGTGAGGCAAATATGAGGGTTCCCCTGGGAATCCAGAGCGATTCCGGTGGTCATATTTGCGGACCCTCCCCCTGGATCGACGCTGAGCTTAAACCACTGAGAGGTCGCCGCTGGCCGGAAGGCATACATAATGCTGCCCCCTGTGCGGACATAACTAAGGTGGAGATTCAACTGTTTGTCCACGGCAAGGGAGGGAAACGCTCCGCCGGAATCCACGGTCTCAGCTTGCCAGGTCCAGGATGGCGCCTGGGCATACCCACCTGCGGATAACAGCAGAAGCGCGCTAAGGAAGACAAAAAACCAAAGGGGCGCAATCGCCATCCGCGGCAACACGTTTGTGCTTCGCTCCTTTAACACGTTTCCATTCCCTGGTACTGGATTTCCAAGAGAGATATGGCACTCCGGCCCATCATGCGGGCACCCCTTCCCCTTCCATTATCGCTACGGAAGGTTCCACGGAATGCTGCGTCTGCGTCGCGGCAAGCATCATATGATTATGATACAAAATCTTGAGGATGGCAGTGCAACCGACGAGCTGATAGAACAAGTCAAAATAAGCCCTTCCCAAAAAGGCGCCGCTCACGAGAAAGGCGTAGAAGCCACCTTCCAACCCGTTGGCATAGGGAATAATCCATTGCAATGGTGGTGAAACTCGGACAAGCTTTCGCAATTTCCGCAAAGAGAGCACGCAAGTAGCAATCAGCGTCAAGAACAAGCCAAGGCCGACAAATCCCTGTTCGCCGAGAGTCTGGAAGTAGATGCTATGCGGCCCTGAACTCAGGCCGCCGCCCGGAATCGGTTCCTTGGAGAAACGCGCAAACATCTCCGGAGTGAAGCACTGCATCCCTCCGCCGGTGATAGGATAGGCCTCGGCCACATTCCAGGCGAATTTCCAACTTACCAGCCGTTGATTGGCCGACTGGTCGAGCTTTCCCGCAAAGAAATTATCCATGCGCTCCTGCCACTGCTGAGGCGCGAAACTCAAGACAGCCATGGCGGCAAGGACCAGAGCCACGCCTGCGAGCAACTTATGGCGCGATTTGAGGACGATAAAGGTCATCCCAGCAGCGATCCCGAGCAGCGCACCTCGCGAGTAGGTGAGCAAAACCACGAGAGCCGAGGCGAAGAAACAAACGCGGAGCGCCCAGCGAAGCCAGCGGTTTGATTCCGAGCCGGCCATGAAGAACATGAGGGGGAGAACGATGTTCTGAGCCAGCCCGAAGTCGTTGTTGTCAGCCAGGAAGGAGTCGGGCGGTCCCCAGACTCGGAAATCACCGCTGGTGCGGACTCCAAAGAGCGCACCTTTGACTGCCAACGCCCCAAAGCTGAAGACCGTCACGAGCAGGAGCAAGCGCAGGCGCTGCGGCGAATTTGTCAAAAGAACGGTCAAGCCGATCATCAGCAGGATTTTCGTGATAATGATGAGCTGATCCCTGCCCTCGGCAACGTGCATGCTGAAGAGCGGATTCAGAGTTGCGCAGAACAGGGTAATCCCAAACCAGCTCCAAAGGATCAGGAGCAGCACAGTTTCCCGGGTGAACACGTTCTTGTTTCTCTGTTTTGTGAACAATGTTCCGGCGATGGTCGGGACGGCCAGCACCATCGCCACGGGAAATGTATAGGCAATGCCATAGGTGAACCGGTGGGGGTTGAAGTAGGCCACCCAGATCCACAGGAGCACGCCGTAAAAGGGATTTAGAAAGGCCGCAGGCAGGGAACCCAAAATGATCGCAAGAACGAGAATGTCGCGCATACTATCCGCCTTCTCGCGGGGCTACGGCTCTGCCGTGCGCAATCCGGGGCGTTTCTTGCGGCGCCTCAGCGGTTCCCGGTTCTTCAGCACGCAAGAACAAGTCATTGAGTTGATAGGCAAAGAGCGCCAGATGGGGCTGCTCGCCAATGGAGACGCGACGCAGAGCGAAGGGATCAGCGCCGGGACGATTGAAACCGTTGATCGTAGTGACTGCCGAGCGATAGCCGCAACTGGCGAGATCCAAACTTGCGACACCACTGCAGTCCTCGGCTTTTCCAAATGGAAAAGCAAAATCGGTTACGGGACATGCCAGGCGTTGTTCCAAGAGAATCCGCGAATCGCGCAGCTCCCGGAGTTGGCCCTGCTTGTCGAGTCTGGAAAGAACTGGATGGGAGACCGTGTGTGAGCCACACACCACTCCCCCGGTTTGCATGATTCGCAATTGCTCCCAGGTGAGCATGCGGTTCTTTAGTTTCTCCTCGGGAACAGGCAGTCGGCTATTTAGCTCCCTACAAAATCCCCGGCGGCGCTCGTCCGTTTGATCCCGAAGCCAGCGAACGATGCGATCCGTCGCGGCAAGACGAGCGGCAAAGCTGTGGAGTGAAAACTCCTTCGGGGTATCAAGCTCGATGGTAATGGCGGCTCCCGGGTAGCTCACGAGAGCAAGAAAAATCCGGTCGTACCAGGGCGCAGTGCCAGTTTCAATTGCTTCCGCGAGGGCAAAAACCGTGGCCGGAATCTCATATTTCTGGAGGATGGGAAACGCACGTTCGTAAACATCGCGGTAGCCATCGTCAAACGTGACTGCAACCGCGGGAATTGCCGATGCCGGACGTTCCAGTTCAGAGAGCAGGGCGCCGAGTGAAAGAACCCGATAATGACGCCGCAGGTGCCGCATTTGCGCCTCGAACGCGACGGGCTCGAGTCTGGAGTAAAGCGGGACGCCTTCGACTCCGACCCGGTGATAACACAAAATAGCAAAACGCGGTCCAGCCGCTCGCAGCCACCTGTAGTTGCCCGCGGTCTTTCGAAGCTCCCAACCCCGAGAAACCTTCTGAAGCATGGCCAGCAGGCCGCTGCGGTAGGTTGCCGTAGCCATTGCTTCACCCCAGTTTGAGACCCGCTCAACTGAAGGAGTATTTTCCTTAGCGCTCACAAACCATCTCCCTCTGCGGCTTGAGGTGACGGCGATGCCACAGCTCGAGAGCGATGACGTACCACACAGCTTCGCCATAGTAGCCCGTATGCGCTCCGCGATGGAGCGACGCGAGTCGATCAAGGAACTCCGGCCGGAAGTAACCTCTGTTGCGAGTTTGAGGATCGTGAAGAACATCCTGCAGCAAGGACTCCAGCCGGCGGTCCTTGAGAATCCAATGACTCAATGGCACACCGAAGCCATGTTTCTGCTTATTCAATATTTGATCGGGGAGGACTCCAAGCATAGCCTTCTTGAAAATATACCGTTTCTTGGAGCCCCGCAGCTTGAGACGAGAAGGGATTCTTGCCGCCAGTTGAACAAGTTCCGCGTCGAGCATGGGATAACGAACGCGCACGCCACTTAGTTCCGCCGTGCGCGAGACCTTTCTGAGATCGTTGTCAGCAAGTATGAGCTTCAGATCAAGATACATGAGCCGGTTGAGTTCGCTGGCTCCCTGCGGGGCCTGATAATGCGCGTCGGCAATGTCCATCCAGTGGGCGGCTGGCGCTTGCTGAAGAAATTCCGATCCGAAGGCTTCCTCCGGCGGAATTTGAAAGTACAAACCATAGGAGAAAATCCGGCGAGGGTTGGGGATATTGGCGCGTCGGATGTACCGGCGGGGGAGACTAAGCGGACCATCGCCATTTGGCAACAAAGAGACCAGGGGTTCGAGCAAGCCTCGCCGGAGCCATGCTGGAACCTTCTGGTAAGCGGAAAAGCGCTTGTCGCTGCCATACCGCTCGTTTCCCGCGAAAATCTCGTCGCCACCGTCGCCCGCCAGCAAAGTATGAACTCCCGTCTCGCGGGCTACTCTTGCGCAAGCATAGGCTCCGAATACGGAGGAGTTCGCGAAAGGCTCATCGAAGGCGGAGAAAATCTCTTCCAGGGCGGAAGCAGCATCACCAGGAGTGAGACAAATCTCATGGTGAACAGTGCGGAAGCGCTCGGCGGCGATTCGCGCATAGCCGACCTCACTGTATTGCGCCTCGCTAAAGTGCACGGAGAACGAATGTGTGGGGGCGAAACGCTCGGACATGAAGGCCACCACGCTCGAGCTGTCCGTTCCGCCACTCAGATATGCCCCGGTGGAATCCGGAGCGCATCCATCCAGATGCCGATGCACCGCGGATCGCAGACCTTCGCGCACCTTATCCGCCCAGACGGACTCACTCAGAGAATCGTCCTCCGCATACGAAACATCCCAGTAAGATTCTTGGTGAACTGTGCCATTCGAAAACTTCAACAAATGGCCCGGAAGCAGTTTCGAGATTCCTTGATAAGCGGTTAGCGGAGCAGGAACCACGCTGAAGAGCAGATACTGCATAATTGCAGATTGATTGACGTCCGCAGGAACGAATTGTGCTGCGCGGATGGCGCTTGGACGCGAAGCAAATATGATGCGATTTTGCTCCTGCGTCCAATAAAGAGAGTTGATCCCCATCCGATCGATTGCAAGAAGAAGCTGCTGAGAACGCTCATCCCAGAGAGCGAGAGAAAAAGAACCATCGAGGTCCAGCAAGAAATCTTTACCGCGAATCCGGTAAAGCCAGGCCACTCGTTCCGCCAGCGACAATCGCTCGAGCGGAAGGCCTTCACGTTCAAGCCACCCGTTCCAGCGATCCACTCGGAGAAAATCGGCGTCCAGCGCCAAACGCACGCCAGGAATCTCACCAGTTTGCTGACCCGGCCAGCGAGAGACCGTTCCCATCGAGAGCGACGGAGCGGCAGTTCCTTTTCCCGCAGCATCACCAGGGAGCATTAATCCAGCGAACAGTGGCGCAAGGTTCAGACGGCCCCGGGGAGCGCCGGGTTCGCAGATGCCGCAGATGCCGCTCACTGGACACTCCCATTCGCGAAGGTGGTCCGCCACTTTCGGTACATCAGAACCGTCCACAGGTGCGCGGAACGGTCGTAAGTGTTCTTCTGATGCTGGTCCCAGATTTTTCGCAGGAACTTCTGATCCAATACTTCATCCGTGGAATCAAAAATTGCCGCATGGGCCATATCTTTCAATTCACGGCGGAACCAACGGTCCAGGGGAACGGCAAAGCCCTGCTTGGGGCGGTAGAGGATCTCGTCGGGTAGAGTTCCCGAAAGGGACTTCTTGAAGATGTATTTTGTCTGACGGCCCCGCAGCTTCATTGAGGAGGGGATTCTGGCAACAAGCTCCATGAATTGGTGATCGAGGATGGGAGCACGGACCTCGAGCGAAACAGCCATACTCGCACGATCGACTTTTGCGAGGATGTCATCGGGAAGATAGGTTTTGATGTCCACATACTGAATACGGGAAAGAGGATCATCGGTTCCGGCACGATCGTAGTGCTCGCGGAACACTTCAATGGAATCGTAATCCGCCAGGGCAGCGCGAAACCCAGGAGCGAAAATATGCGCTTTTTCCGCGGGCCGAAAGATGGAAACCGAGTTGAAGTAGCCTTCCAAAGGAGTGCGCGCCAGACTCTGAAACGTGGCCTTCCCGCGAAATACCCGCGGAGCCCAAGCCAGTGCCGGGTACAAGCGGCCCAACGGACCAAAGATCGCGCGGCGCAGGCCAAACGGGGCGAAACCCCGGAGATGATTCTCCATCTGATCGAAGACGTAGCGGCGATAGCCTGCAAAATTCTCGTCACCACCGTCTCCCCCCAGCGCCACCGTAACCTGTTGGCGAGCCACCGCTGAAACATAGTAGGTCGGGATTGCCGAGGAGTCCGCGAAGGGCTCATCAAAATGCCAGGCAAGACGATCCACGATCGCTGTGGCGTCCGGACGGATGACCTGTTCGTGATGATCGGTGGAGAATTGACGCGCGATCCTGCGCGCGTAGTCCGCCTCATCGTACTCCGCCTCGTCGAAACCGATCGAGCAGGTAGTCACCGGCTGATTCATGAGGCGGCTCATGGCGGCAACCACCCCGGAGGAATCCACACCGCCGCTAAGAAAAGCTCCAAGCGGAACGTCGCTCATCAGCCGAATACGGGTAGCTTCGCAGAGTTCGTGGCGGATACGTTCGCACCATTCTTCCTCGGTGTGTGAATCTGTCTCGGCAAAGGAAAAGTTCCAAAAGTTGCTCTCCCGGATTTGGCCGCGTTCAGCGACCAAGTAGTGGCCCGGGCGAAGCTTTCGAACCGCGCGGTAAATGGTCTTGGGCGCCGGGATGTAGCCCAGTGAAAAATAATCGGAGAGCGCTTGTATATCCGTTTCCTGGGAGATGCCACCGGCCGCGAGCAGCGCTTTTAACTCCGAACCAAACACGATTCGCTGCGGATCCGCCGAATAGAAAAGAGGCTTCTTACCAACCCGGTCGCGCGCCAAGAGCAAACGGCGCCGGGGCGCGTCCCACAGGGCGATGGCAAACATTCCACGAAGACGCGCAAAGCATTGCTCTCCGCATTCTTCGTAAAGGTGGACAATGGTTTCCGTGTCCGAATTTGTGGAAAAACGATGACCTTTGCCTTCGAGTTCCCGGCGGAGCTCCGGATAGTTATAGATCTCGCCGTTGAGCATCACCCAAAGAGTGCCGTCCTCGTTGGAGATTGGCTGATGACCGCCTGCAACGTCAATAATGCTGAGGCGGCGGAACCCAAAGCCAAGGCCCTCTCCAAGGTAGACACCGCCATCATCCGGACCACGATGAAGGATGGTGTGATTCATGCGCTCGAGCAGTTGCTCTGGAAAGACCTCGCGCCGCTGATGCTCAAATATTCCACAGATTCCACACATGATTCCTGGTCACCGCCCCACTGACAAGCCGCGCCGCGCGGCCAGGGTCAAATAAAGAGACTCATACGAAGCCAGCATCCGTTCGAGCCCGAATTTCAGAAGTGTTAGCTCGCGCGCCGCTGCGCCGAGTCTCCGGCTCAAGCTGAGATTGCCTGCAAGACGGGCCAAGTTCGCGGCGAGCGTGGGTACGTCACTCGGGGGAAAAAGCAGCCCGGTCTGTTCCTGAGTGACCAATTCCGGATTGCCCCCCACGCCAGTGGCGACGACGGGCAATCCCGAAGCCATTGCCTCAAGGATGGTATTCGACATGCCCTCGCAGATGGAGGTTTGCACGAAGGCGTTCATCGCATTGAATAACACGGGCAGATCATCGCGCTTCCCAAGAAACTTGACACGGTTTCCCAATGGTGCGGCCTCGCGCTCCAGGGCCACGCGTTCGGGACCGTCTCCGACGATCACCACGGAAACATCATTGCCAGCGTGAAGAAGTTGCTGCGCCGCGCGAAGCAGCGTGGGGTAGTCTTTGATCGAAACCAAACGCCCCGCTGCGCCGATTACAAAACGCCCCTCGGGAATACCCAATTCTTCCCTGATGCGGCGGCTTTCGAGAGGTCCCGGCTTAAATCGATCCGTGTCAACGCCGTTGTAGATAGTGCCGACTTTTTCGGGGGAGCAACCGGCCTGGCGGGCGTGATACGAACTCAGTTCGCGGCTCACGGTGAAAACCGCATCTGCCAAAGCGTACATGCCCCTGCGGAACAAGCGATTTCTGAGGGGCAAACCTCTGAGCATATCCAGTTCGTATCCGTGCTCGCTATGAATCGCCACTGGCACTCCAGCCCACCGGGCCGCAGGAACGGCCTCGATGGCGCCCCAGTTCCGGCCGTGAACAATATGGGGACGCCATGACCGGAAAACGCGGACTAATCTGTGGAAACCGAGATGTCGCCCCTTTTCGGGACATCCTGCGTACAGTACCCGTTCTGTGATCGCCGCGGAATCCGCTAATTTGGAATCCGTGCCTCGCATGACGCAGATGCGACTTTCGAATTTCTGCCCCGGAAGGCCATTCACTAGTTTGAGGACGCCGTACTCCGTTCCGCCAGTGTCAAAACGATCCAAAACGTGCAGGACACGCAGCGGGGCGGTGAAGTGCTCCGTATGCGCAGACTCCAGTGCTCCCCGGTCGTTTGCGGGCGCAAGCGGAATCGCAGTGGGATTTTCAGCAAGCGGCGGCATTTTCGACCGCCTGACCTGGAGTCCAGCTTCTCTCTCCGGCTGCTTCCAGAAGCCAGCGTTCCAGAGGCTCAAGATTCCGTTCCCAATCGAAACGCCGCTCTACAAAGCCTCTGCCGCTGAGGTTTTGACGCAACTGCGGAGTTTCAAGAACCGACACAACGGCTTTGGCAAAATCTTCGGGCTGCTGAGCAACGAAGAGCAATTCATTGGCTGTCGCTCCCACGGCACGAGCCGGACGGGGCGTGGCGACCACGGGCAAACCTATTGCTAGTGCCTCGAGAATCTTGTTTTGCACTCCCTGGCAGATTCGGAAAGGCGCCACTGCAGCCACCGCACTTCTAAGATAAGGCTGCACGTCAGGCACAGTTCCGGTGACGGTCACACCAGGCAGAGCGGCCAAGCGGCACACACGGGGAGACGGATTCCGTCCGACGACGACGAATCGTAAATCAGAGTGTGTCCGGTGAATCCGGGGCAGGATTTGTTCTGCGAAGTAGCACGCTGCGTCGACATTCGGCAGATAGTCCATCTGGCCCACGAAGACGACGAAGGAGCCGAGTGATGCGATCTCGGGTGAAGGCGCGCCCACTTCCAGTTCGGGTAGGGAGACGCCGTTCTCCAGGGCGCGGACACCTAGCCGGCCATCCGGATCAATGGCCTCGATTTCGAGTGGCGTGGACACCCAGCTCACACGAGCGGCGCGCGCAACTTCACGCTCGTACCGACCGAGTTTGCGAGCCTCGCGCGCAAAAATCCAGGAGATCGGAAAACTCGTGAAACGCGCATACTGCGCCCATTTGGATGCATCACTGTCGACAAAGTCCACGCAGACGGGAATTCGCGCAAAATCCGCAATGTAAGGAGCCATCGCCGAACAGTACACAAATACTGCATCATACTGATTTCGAGATAAAGCCTCGTCCACGGCCTTGGCCATTGCGGTAGAAAAATAATAGCCGGTCGTAAAAGGACTACCGGTAAGCAAACTGCGAGCCGCGCGCACCAGTGCCGCCTTGCGCCCCAGATTTTCGAAATGCATTTCGCGGCAGAAGGGTGCGAGGGCCGGCCGGCCAGCCGCTTGTTCTTCCGGGCTGGCAAAGGCGAAGAGATCTACCGTGTGCCGGGACCCGAGAAAGCGTAGCTCCTGGTAAGCTCGGATCTTTTCCCCCTTGTCAGGGGGAAATGGTATGCGGTGTGCGAGAAACAGTATGTTCATGGAAACCATCGCACGATGTGAGGACCAAGCAGGGTTGTGAGCCCGAGCGGAAGTTTTCGCCAAATGCGGCCTGCGCGTTCGAATTTAGGATTGAGCGGGGTAAAGTTTGGAACGTTTTTCCGGCGAACGAGATAGAGCTGATAAGCGAGCGGCTGAGCAGTCATGTTCCACTGCGTCTTGAAAGCGTACGCTCCTGTTCCCTTCTTGCTCCTCCCAAAATCGAACCAGCGCATTCCTTCCGCGGCGCTTCGGGTCATCAATTCCCAATAAAGAAGATTATTTGCCGCCAGCGCGGGCGCTTCCTCGGAAGCCCCTGCGTAATAGGGGATAATTGTGTCGCGAAATCGAAAGGAGAAAACTGCCGCCACAGGTCCCTTTGAGGACGAGAGCACGGTAACGTCTACGAGCGACTTGAATTCCTCATTCAAGTTTTCGAATAACCGCAAGGGAAATGCCGGAGTACCAAGCCTGCGCATACTCTGCGCGAAGAGGCCATAAAACGCTGCAGTCTGATCCAGGCCGCGGACGACCTCGAGGCCTTTCTTTTGAGCTTTCCGAATCATGTAACGGGTATCCCGAGGAAGACGCCGAAGCAGAACTTCCGGATTTGGATCCAATTCGCCGTAGAACGTGGTGTAGAGGTTGTTGGAATGAAATTCAGGGAGCGGTTCTCCCTGGCGATTGCGTAATTCAAGGTGCTGCACGTTCTCCGCTTGAGCGAGCTGCTTCGCGGCATGGAGCAAAGCGAAGTGTGACTCTTCGTCTTCCGCAGCGATTCCGCCATACACCGCCATTGGAGTCGAAATCAGGCATTTGCCCTGAAGCCAATTGGAAGTCTCGAAAAGAGGAAGAACCCCAGTGATGCGGTGATCTCGCTCCGTGAATAAGTACCTCGGAGAATAACGGAAGGTCTTCGCGATTGCGCGCATCCACCCGGTAAGGTGGAAAAACGAGGCCTCGGGATGTTGATAAACGAATTCATCCCAGGCTGCGCTTTGAGCTGGTTCGAGGCTCCGAACAGCAACCTGCGTATTGGTGCGTTTTGTGTCGGACGAAATGTCGACTGCCGCCGCAGAGCTAAGCGCCTTCATCTTCGCCACCCCGTGGGACCACGCGTGTATTGTCATTGCCGGGTCCGCTCAGGTGGCCATCATACTTTTCAAAAAGCCAGGACTCTTCGACTTCCAAGATACCCGCAAGTGAGCGCCGTTGGATGGCTGTCGGCTCCCGGTACCCGTGGATGATTTTGCTCATCAGTGTGTCATCCATTCCCACACTACGAGCGAGCTGATTCTGATGCAGCCCGCGCTTGAAGATTTCCAGCTTCAGATTTGGATACATACTTCTGCTCATCACCCGGCGAATCTACGATACTGATGAAATCTTGGAATCCACTGCCCTAAGCGCTCTCCTTGAGAGGCAGTACGGACCCAGGGTAGCCCCGATAATCAGCCGGCGTGGGATCCAGCGCCATGTTAAAAACGGGCCCCAATAACTTGTTGGAATCCAATTGCGCCGAAGCTCGCCGAATCATCTCTCGATTGGTGTAGCCTCCGCGGATCACAAAAACCTGGCTGTCACATCCTGCGCTGATCAGCTCGAAATCCGTAAGCGGAAGAACGGGCGGGGAATCGACGAGCACCAGTTTGTAGTTTTCGCAAGCCCAATCGATGAATTCCTTCCACTTGGGAGTGGCAAAGAGCTCCCCCGGCGAGGCAGTGGTCTGCCCAGCGGGTACCACGGACAGGTTTGGTAACTCTGTCACAATCACAGCCTGGCTGGATGTCCCTTTGCCCGCGAGCACGTCGGAAAGACCTAGAGATTCAGTGCAGCCCAAGAGGCGGGTCAGACCTCTCGTGCGCAGGTCCGCGTCAATCACCAAAACGGAGAGTTTAGGAAGTTGTGCGCAGCATAGGGCCAAATTGATGGTCGTTATCGTTTTCCCCTCTCCGGCATGCGAACTGCTAAACACTATCGACCGAGTTTTTCGCGAAGCCTGCAACCGCAGAATCCGCGTCCGCAAAGTGCGGTATGCTTCGGCGGCCTGAGCCATGCTATCGTCCCGCCGGGTGAGCAAGGGCACGTCTTGCGGTGCCGGCAGAATCAGCGGGGGAACGGCGTTCGGCTTTACCGGTTCTTCGGACTCCTGGGTTGCGTCATCTCCGCCTGGCGCTGCCGGGGAAAAAAGATCCTGGAGATCCAGCTTGCTAGTCAGCGCATCCGTCGCCCACTTCTCAGCCTTGCTGGTCTCATTGAAATATCTGCTCATCAGGAATTACTCCTGCCCGTTCTTGCGAACTTGCTTCATCGCATGTATGAGAACATCCACTGCTGTTCGCACAACTTCCTCTTGCATCCCGTCCGACTGCAAAGGCTGAAGTTCAGTAGTGAGTTCTTTCGGAACGATCTCCAGCGAATCAGCAACTTCCTCCACCATATCGGGACGGATGTGCCGCCGATCAATTCGAGCACCGAGCCGAAGGCATCCGTCACAAATCAGGTTGATGACACGCGGAACCCCTTTAGAAAGGGAGAAAATCATCTCGATTGCCGGGGGCGTGAATGAAGTTTGGTTGAGCAGCCCGGCGATATGGAGTCTCTCGGCGATATAGTCGCTAGTCTCAGACTGGGTCAGCGAACGCAGTGAAGAACGGCACGCGATCCGCTGCTGCAGTGCCGCCATTTCTTTCCTGCGGAGAGCGGCAAACAACTCGGGCTGGCCACACAAAATGATTTGCAGGAGTTTGCCTCCATACGTGTCCACATTGCTCAGCAGCCGGACTTCTTCCAGGAGCGCTGGCGTCAGGAGGTGGGCCTCATCGATGAAAAGCACGGCAATGCCATCTTCGCGGTGAGTTTCCAGCAACATGCGGTGAAGGGCCTGCAGCCGTGCGGGCTTGCTTTTCCCTTCGCTGGGAACCTCAAATTCATCGAGGAGTGCCTCGAGAAATTCATCAGGCGTCAGCGTGGGGATGACGATAAACGCGGAACGAAGCCTCTTGTGCATCCCCGGTTTTTCTGAAAGGATGCGCAGCGCCGCGTGCAATAGCGTCGTTTTGCCGGTGCCGACGGGGCCGGTGAAAAGCATGAGGCCCCGCCGCGTGAGTACGCTCTCGAGAAGCGCGGTGAGCGCTTGCCGGTGTGGCTGGGCCAAATGCAGGAATCGCGGATCCGGTGTCAGCCGGAACGGCTCTTCTTTCAGGCCATAGAATTTAGTGTACATAGTTCACTAGAAACCGATTTTCAAAAGGGAAACCGCATAACCCAGGATGATTCCTGAGGCCACCGTTCCGACAAATGCTCCCGTGAGTTTCAGGCGCATTTTGCGAAGCTCTCCAAGGCCATAAATCCTCGGAACTCCCGCCAAGACCGTTTTTCCAAGCAAGGTTGCAGCTTCACGTTCGCTGCGAACCGACTCGTCGCTGAATTCCATCGCGAGGATAAGTGCAACCCCGGCAAGCAGCCCCAGGATGAGTCCTCCGGCGCAGATCAGGGGACGATTTGGTCCCGCGGGGCTCTGCGGTATGGGTGCGGCATCCAGGACAACGAAACGCTCGCCCTGCTGGCGTCCCTCGAGTTCTCTGGCCATATCGGCAGAGAGTTTCTTGTTCAAAAGGTCCTGGTAGTGCGCACGAAGACTGTCGTAGTCGCGCATCAACGAAGCGATGCGCTGTTCGAAAACAGGGCCTTGCTCGAGATTCGCTGTGTGCGCATTAATTTGATCTTGATACTGTTTCGCCAGTTCCGTTTGTTCCTTGATCTCCTGGTCGAGTCGCTCCTCCTGCGCCTGTAGGACGGGATTCTTTGCCCGGGCGGCAGTAACAGGCGGAGCTTTCGGCACGACTGTCCCTTCCGACTGTTTCTTTTCGTTAGCCTCTTGAGCTCGCAGTTCGGCAAGTTGCGACGCAACTTTGCGGACATCCGGATGTCCGGCGCCATACCTGGCGCGAAGCTCGGAAAGCTGCGCTTCAAGTTTCTGAATTCGCGATTGAAACGGCGAGATCGAGGAGCTGTAGCTATCGGAATCGAGATCTACCGTTGGCGCATACTGCTGGAGCATGGCTTTCTGTTCCTGGGCCCGGCTGATGCGATCCTGCGCCGAACGCAGCTGAACCCGAAGATTGTTGAGCGTCTCCAAGTGAAATTGCCTCGATTCCGGCATGACCGCCGCATTCTGAATCCTAATTTGCTGAAGCTCCTGTTCTTTTGCTTCGAGCTGTGCTTTGGTCTCGCCCAGTTCGGATTCCAGGAAATTCGCTGCACCGTCGAATTGTTTGATTCGCGCCTGAAGATTCTCATTGATGAACTCAGCCGCAAGCTCATCGGCGACTTTGGATGCGGTCTTGGGATCTTTCGATTGGAAAGCGATGCGAAACGAACTCAGCCTGCGGTCGGTGGCATTAACAACATCGACCGTTATCGCTTTTCGCATAGTGGCAATAATCTGCTGGTACGTCTGCTTGGATTGCATCTCAGGGTAAAGGCCGAGCTTTTCGATAATGTGCTGCAGGTGAGTCGCGGACAATACTTGCTCTTGGATGGTTGACAAACGGTCCTGGATAGTCGCGCTCACAGTCGATTGTACGTAGCTCGAGGGCACCTGCTGCGGATCCACCATGATCAAAGTCTCGGAACGATAAAAATCCTGGAGGCGGGAGGCAAACACAACGCTGAAAGTGAACAGCCCTAGTGCGCAGAGGAGCAAGGGCACCTTTCGGCGCCGCAGAAGATCAATATAGTCGTGAAGCTCGAAATCCCCCACCCCACGAGCCGGGGGAGATTGCACTGGGGACTGATTCTGCAAGGCTAAGCCTCCAAAGACCAACAAGATACTCAAGATACTATGGATGCCAACAAATTGCTGTCTTACTGTAGAGCATGTTGTCTTCCAACCAGGGGGGAGTGCAGTCTTCGTCTAGCTTGGCTCTAAATGCTTATTCTACAACGCTTTACAATACTCAGGAATCGTCCTACTTCCCGTCCAGGCCTGTTTGTGGCTGGCCCTCGGAAACGGTTTTCCCAAACCTATACGTATCTTGACCTGCCTCCCGTAGCTGCCCAACAGGTCAAGACTGCCGGCCAAAACGCGGTATCCGGAGGCGCTCCCGGCTGACTCCCCGTTCGAGTTGGAGCGTCGAAATGGGCATTCAAGAAGTTCAATAAGCTGCACGTGGGCCCGAGTCCCAGCGGATGCCACCACTCACAAAATTGCGATGACCTGTGAGGACCCTGAGACTGTCCCCGTTCTGCAAACGGTATCCATAGCTAACGTAGGAGCTAACTCGAGGAGCCAGTCTATAGGTGATCTGATTCACGGTGTAATAAGCAGAGATCGGACTGTTGGACTGAGTCTCGGTCTGGTAACCACCCGAAATACTTAAGGTTAGATTCCGCACCACCTGCAGATTCGCGACGGCATCAATACGGTCGGCGAACTGATTGGTGACATAGCCGATGGCCAAATCTCGAGAATAAACCACGCCTACGGAACCCCTCCGGAGCGCACGCGTGAGACTGGCGGTCGCCGAGTAGGTGAAGGGTTGCGAGAATCCGCCTCCCGACGTTCGGGTAGCCGCCAAGTATCCCGAAACCGTCCAATAAGCGCCTATCTGCCGGGAATAATTGACACCTGCTGAATAGTATTGAGTATTCCCCAAGGAAAGCCCCGAAGTCTCCACGTACTGGCCGCTAAATGTGGCTCCAATCGTCTGCCGGGCGGACAATTGATACCCGATCGTTACCGATCCTCCATAATTTCGGCCGACTGACGTTCCCAACTTAGTTCCTGTGGAACGCGTGTATTGGAATTGAGGGATGAAGGACACTGTGGTCCGCGGTGTCCACCGGTAAGAAACCGTCAAGCCGGCGGATTCGGAGAGAAAAGCTCCGGGCCCATCCAGGAAATTGTTCTGAACGGTTGTTCCGGTCTGTGCGTTGACATCGGTGAAATTTGTTCCATACAGGTTTTGCGAAGAGAAATAGCTGAAATTATCGCGAAAGACGGTAGACCAGCGGGAATCTTGATTGATTATCCAGTCGAAATTCACATTTTGGTTGGAATAATCAGGGAAGACGTTTCCGTCAACGATCGCGAGTCGGGGTTGAAACTGCAACGCTATCTCGTTGTTCCTCGATCTATGATCAAATGCCAGGGTAGTTTCAAACAGGCTCGTGGAGTCAGAAAAGCTCCCTACGGTTGAAGTAGTTGAGGACTGCCCGGAGTAATTCGAAACGTCGTAGATTTGTGTAAAACTCACATCGCTCACAAAGAAATCGCCCCAGCGTAAAGAGCCGTTCGGTCTACCCAGCGGCGATGCGCTTCCAATCGCGTTAACCGTGGAAGGCGGAAGAGCATTGGAATCAATAGACCCGGTGTGATCTGTCGATGAAGAATCTCCGCCTTTCTTGTCGTTCTGTGAAGAGGATGCGGGGGACTGTGTCGCCGGGTCTGCCCCCGGGGCGCCGGTATCTTGGCTTTGCGCGGCTGCGGGAGGAATTGCAGCGACCGTCATCCACAGAGCTATCCCAAAAGCTGACAATAAAGAACGTGACTTCCACAAGATTAGAGCCATGTCACTCCCGGCCGTAATTGTTCGCTCACGGCACTACCAAAATATCTCCGGGCTCAAGATAAACATCGCTGGACGGTTTTCCTGAGAGCGCGTTTTTATAGTTGAATGGGATGCGAGTCTGCTGGCCGTTTACCACTCGTAGAACATAAATCGACTTGGTTTTTGCAAAGGGCCCTAAACCCCCGCCCTGCACGATGAGCTCGAGCGCCGTCATTCGCCCTCCCAGCGGAAACGATCCTGGCTTGATGCCCGCGCCGGCAAGGAAAACTTTCCGGCTGCGGATAGTCTCCACTATGACAGTCACTTGCGGCTCGTTAACAAATGGCTTCAGCTTCTCTGTCAATCGGAATTGCAATTCCGAAGGCTTGAGCCCCGCCGCACCTACGTCGTTTAGGAGCGGCAAGGTGATCATTCCATCTGGTCGAACTACAACGGTCAGTGACAAGTCCGGCTCGTGCCAAACAGAGATCTTAAGCTGGTCGTCTGCACCGATCACGTACGAAGAAGGATCATATACGGCGGGTTTGTTCGGATCGGGGGGGGCACCACTGTCCGCGGCCTTTCCAGAAGTTTTATCCGTGGAACGAGAAACTGTGGTCTGCGGTGGCTGTACCTGGCGAGTCTGGCCTACAAGGCTTTCTTCTCCCAGGGCCAAACAGGAAAAACCAGCGATCCCCAAATAGATTGCAATCGTCCGCGATCGGTTCACCGGCGTTCTCCTTTTCTCAAGGAACTTAGCTGTTCCATTCGATCCCCTCTTTCGCTCTCGCCGAAAATAATCGGGGCATTTCAGGCAGCCCCTTCTTTGCAACAACTGGATCGGCTCCCTTGCCAGCTCGCCCTTGCCATCGAAATCCTAACTGCCCGGCCCATCCCCGCTGAACCGCCGGGACTTCCCTTCCAACCATTTTAGAAAAATGAAAGCTCTCCAGAGCACTGCGTATCCTCCCACCCAGACAGCACACAAGATGGTATCTGTGACTCGCCGCAGCTTGGGGCTCCATGCTGTCGCCCGAGCATTTTCTGAGATGGCCGACCTCCGTCCCAATGAGACTTTCCGGACCGGGCGCGCTCATTTCGCCCCTCGCTGCCAGAGCAGGACCTTCGCCGTTTCAAAGAGAATCGCAAAATCCAGCATTATGGAAAGATGTTTGACGTAAAAGAGGTCGTATTCGAGCTTGGTCTTAGCCTCTTCGATGCTCCCTCCATATTGATAACGAACCTGTGCCCAGCCGGTGACTCCTGGGCGGACCGTATGCCGTAATCCATAGAAGGGAATTTTCTGATTGAGGAGGTCAACGAAGTAGGGCCGCTCGGGTCGAGGACCCACCAGGCTCATCTCTCCCCTGAGAACGTTTATCAGTTGGGGCAGCTCATCAAACCGGATCTTTCGGATAATCTTGCCAACTCGTGTGATTCGCTCATCGTTTTCTACGGCCCATCTAGGTGTTTCCCCTTCCGAGTTGTGGTGCATCGACCTGAATTTCAACAATTCGAATGATTTCTCATTCAGGCCGACGCGTTCCTGCCGGAAGAGAATTGGCCCTCGACTTTCCAGCCGGACGGCGATAGCTGTAATCAACATGAAGGGCGACAGGAGAATCAATCCTACAAACGCGCAGATTATATCCAGGACCCGCTTGGAAACGGCCAGCAAGCTTGACCTGCGGAACCCCCCCGCAAGAATCAGCCAACTGGGCGAAAGATATTCGAGGACAATCCTACCTGTTAACCGCTCGTAGACCGTATGTGCATCTTCGACTTCAATGCCGGCAAATCGCAAGTGCATCAACGCCCGGACAGGCATATTCCCGCGCCGTTCGGTTAGCGATAGAACCACCCTCTGGACCTTCAACGATTCCGCAATTTCCTTGACGTCGCTCACCGCACCGACTACTCCCGGATTAACAAGTGGCCTTCCGATGTTCTCGCCCTGCTCATCCAAAAACCCGACCACCCGGAGATTGAGTTCTGGTTGCGAGATGATCTTTCTGGTCAACTGGATACCTGTCTGTGCTGTCCCTACAATCAGGACGCGCTCGGCGCCGGCGAGAAGAAAACCTGTGCGGACCATAACGATACGCCAAACCGTGGCAAGAAGCGGTATGAGCAGCACGGCGATGACAGCTATTCCCCGGCCAAGGCCGATGTCCGGAACTACAAAGTAAGTGAGCGCTAAGGCCACACATGCGGTCCCATAACCCTGCAACATCATCGCGAAGAGTTCATGCGGACGGCTCATGAGTTCGAAATTGTAAAGATCGTTGTAGTACAGAGCCAGAATGCAGATGACGATCACAACCGCGAACCGAAACAGATTCTGTGGGGCACTCAGATATTGCTTGATGACTGGCACGGATTGAAAGCGCAGCGCCACGGAGGTTGCCAAACCGATCGCCAGAAGCAACGCGTCCGAAGCAATCAGCAGCAAAATCTTACCCGGCACCTTCTGTCCGCCGATTTTCAGCCAAGCCTGCATAGGAGTTGAACCTTAGTTTGATACCGGCAAGTGCTTTAAGTACTGGATGACGTGGCGAACCATCTCGCCGTTGACACATCAAAATTTGGTAGGCGGAGCAGGAATCGAACCTACTGCCTCCCCCGTGTAAAAGGGGCGCTCAACCGTTGAGCTTTCCGCCTATTGGACGCTCACAGGGGTGTGGCAATTTGTTGTCCACAACGTCGATGCCTCCCAGATTCATTTTAAGCTATTTAGTTTCAATTCCTTAGCTTAGTTTCCGGAATCCATACATCCTCCATGGCTTACCAGTACCCGGATCACTCGCCGGACCACGGAAACACTTTTCCTAATGAAGCCACCTTTTTTCACTGGATTTTGTCTCCACCTCATCTTGAATTGGTGACCGCTATGCCAGATTTCGCTTGAGTTTCTTGTCAGCAGTTTGTTAAGCGCTTTGCAATCAGCATTTTATGTGCGGTCACCTGGAATCTGCGTGCTGCTCTCTTTGTCCGATCGCCTGCCGGTTTTCTTTACATTCTATCGCGGCTTTCTTGGAGCCCCGCGGCCAGTTGGACTCCTGCTTGCTCACAACTACATGCAATTTAAGCAATCTGGAGAAACCTAACTCAAGTATCCTCATTTGCCTGGACCTCTGACGATTGGTGCATCTCATAAAATGTCCATCGGTACTCCAGAATGATGAACCTACGTGTGCGAGAGGCGGACCCATGCAAAGAGCGCGACCCTTTGCTGAAAATCCTCCGCAACTGGTTGGCTCCGGAGATCGACGAACAACGCTTGGACTGGCTATATTTCAAGAATCCTCACGGGAATGCCCGTATCTGGGTTCTGGAAGACGCTGAAGGAATGGTTGGGGCAGGCGCTGCGATTCCAAGGAAACTGTGGTTCTCGGGGTCTCAGACTGTCGGCTGTGTGTTTGGTGATTTTTGTGTTTCTCCGTCTTACCGAACCATCGGTCCGGCCCTGCAACTTCAACGGGCCTGTTTGCAAGCTATAGACAGTGGATGGAGTCGTCTGGGCTACGATCTGCCTAGCGCGAGTATGATGGCTGTATATCGGCGTCTGGGAATCCGTGAGGCGCGATCCTTCGTGCGTATGGCCAAACCACTGCGCGTGGACCGCCAAGTTCGAGAGCGGGTGAAGTCGGGAGTGCTGGCGAAATTTGTATCGCGCAGCGGAAACGCGGCCCTTAAGGCGAGGGACCAAATCCGGCGGGTGGGTAGAAAGCTGGAAACCACTCTATACGTTCAGGCGTTCGGTGAAGAGTTCGACGAATTATTTAGCGAACTGGCGCCGAATACCGGCAACTGGTGCGTTGAACGACGCTCAGCGTATTTGAATTGGCGATTTCGAGAGCATCCGAAATCGCAATTTGCAGTATGGACGGCCCGCCGAAAAGACAAGCTGGAGGCTTATTGCGTTACTCGCACTCAAGACCAGGAAGTTCAGATCGTCGAACTGTTCGGCAAGGACGAGTACGGGGTGCACGAGAATCTGCTTATGACCGTGATTGAGAGTTCGCGAGCATCAGGAGCTTTGACTTTGAGCGCGCCGATTCTGTCCGGTCATCCGCGGCAAGCAAGACTGGAAGCTCTGGGCTTTCACGCGCGCGAGGCGAGCCCAGTGGTCGTCTATGAAAAAGGATCGTCCGGTGTATCTCCAGCTTGGTTAACCGAAGGGGACCGCGACAGCTAACCGATGGGAGAAGAAATGCTTGACGGCAATCAAGTGAGCGAGCAGATCCGCAATTTCATACTGGATCGATTCCCTCTTGCTCGGAAACATGCCTTCGACTACAAAACCCCGCTTCTCGAGACCGGGCTGTTGGACTCACTCGGGATTTTAGACGTGGTTGAATTCGTGGAACAAAAGATCGGAATTCCCATGAGCGATGACGATTTAGTTCCGGACAATTTTCAAACTGTCGAACACATTTCTGCCTTCTTGGTTAGGAAGCAGAGCAATCGTTCGTCGTCCCAAGCATAACCGAATGAGCTGATCGCTCATGGGTGAAGTCTTTCGCACTAACTAAGGGGAAGCGTAATGGATTTTTTGGTACACCACATGTTGCGGACAAGCGCCACGCACCTGCCGGAAAAAGAAGCGCTCGTCCATGGCTCTGAACGGCTCAGTTACCGCGAAATCGCGCAACGTGTCGCCAGTTTGGGACAAGGTCTTCGTGAGGCGGGGATCGGGCGGTGCGAGCGCGTCGGTGTATATTTGGAGCCTTCCGTCGCACAAGTTATTTCCCTGTTCGGCGTGTCGCAGGCCGGAGGGACATTCGTACCCATCAATGCCGTACTGCTCCGCGATCAGGTCGCACACATCATCCGCGATTGTGGGATGAAGGCGCTGATTACAACTCCTGAGAGGTTTGCTGATCTCCTGGAGATTTTGCCCGAGCTTCCGACACTTCAGTTTGTCGTGCTGACGGGCGGCGACTCGCCCTCGAATCCCCCGCGACCCATCTATAATTTTGACAAGCTCTGCGCTACGCAACTGGTCCCTTCGAAGCGTGAAGCGAGCATCAGCAAGGATCTTGCCGCTATCCTGTACACCTCCGGTTCCACTGGACGGCCAAAAGGAGTGATGCTGAGCCACGCCAACATCATGGCCGGTGCAACGATCGTGTCGACTTATTTGGAGATCTCCGAGCGCGATCGAATTCTCGCGATTTTGCCCTTCAGTTTTGACGCTGGTCTGAATCAACTCACTACGTCTTTCCAGCGCGGAAGCACACTGGTACTTATGACTTTCACGTTCGCGCGTGAAATTGTCCAAATGATGTTGCGCGAGCGCATCACGGGGCTGGCAGGAGTTCCCACACTTTGGAGTCTTCTGGCTCAACCCAACTCCAAGCTTTCTAAACAGCCGCTGCCAGATCTGCGTTACATCACCAACACAGGCGGAGTTATGCCTCAGCTCGTGCTTCGTACTTTGCGTCAAGCTCTGCCCACCACTAACGTCTATCTGATGTATGGCCTCACCGAAGCATTTCGTTCCACATACTTACCGCCCGCGGAATTGGACAAAAGACCTACCTCTATGGGCCGCGCGATTCCAGACACCGAGATTCTTGTGCTTCGCGAAGACGGCGGTCTCTGCCCTCCCGGCGAAATCGGAGAACTGGTTCACCGTGGTCCCACCGTCTCGATGGGCTATTGGGGCCGCCGAGAAGATACG
>Ga0210410_10000547_pt1 | contig 40817 bp, 30 predicted proteins | sample IncBWC4MmetaG_FD_161058 | JGI IMG/M metagenome (GOLD analysis project Ga0210410, IMG submission 161058) | Forest soil microbial communities from Barre Woods Harvard Forest LTER site, Petersham, Massachusetts, United States - Inc-BW-C-4-M | ecosystem: Environmental > Terrestrial > Soil >...
ACAAAGCCTCGTTCGATGCTCGAGTCAATTTTGAGATGGAATACCGTTTGCGACGTTTCGATGGTGATTACCGCTGGATGGTTAACTATGGTGTGCCCAGGTTCGAATCCGATGGTAACTTTTGTGGCTTTATCGGTTCCTGCGTGGACATTACGGAACGGAAATGGGCCGCGGAATCGCTCGGGGCTTTGACCGGTCGCCTAATTCATGCGCAGGAGGAGGAACGTACCCGCATCGCAAGGGACCTGCACGACGATTTCAGCCAGCGCTTGGCGATCCTTGGTATTGGCCTTGGACAGCTATGGAAAATGCTTCCTAACTCAAGCGTGGAAGAACGCTCTAGACTTCAAGAGATGCTGAATGGAATCAAGGAATTGTCAGCTGACCTCCATGCTCTCTCTCATCAGCTGCACTCTAGCAGGCTGGAGCACGTGGGTTTGGTGTCGGCACTGGGTGGTCTTTGCAAAGAAATAAGCGAGAAGTACAAGATTGAAGTGCAATTCACGGAATGCGATCCTCGTCTCGAGATCCCGAAAAATGTGGCCTTGTCTCTATTTCGCGTCGCCCAGGAAGCGCTTGGTAACGTGGTCAAACATAGCGGCGCCAGGAAAGCGAAACTCGAACTCGGCGCGAACGCAACTGGCGTCAGTCTTCGCGTTTCCGATCAAGGTAAAGGATTTGACCCTGAAATCACAAACCCGCGGGCTGGTATTGGGCTCATCGGGATGAGCGAAAGACTTCGACTTGTAGAGGGCAGGCTTATGGTAAAGTCGCAACCCCATTGCGGGACAGAAATTTTGGCCGAGGTGCCGCTTGCCGTCCCCGCCAATGAGGTAAAGGTAAAATCACATGGCGCAGGGAAATAGAACTTTGAGCCGCCCACGCGTACTCTTGGCGGATGACCATCAGATGCTGGTGGACGCGTTGAAGCCCATTCTGGAACCTCGTTACGAAGTCGTGGGCGCGGTAAGTGATGGACGAGAGCTTCTCAAAGCTGCCGCCAGGCTACAACCGGACGTCGTCGTGCTGGACATTGCTATGCCACTACTGAATGGTCTGGACGCCGCCCGGCATCTCAAAGCCACCATGCCGAAGGCAAAACTCATCTTCATGACGATGAATGAAGATCCTGACCTTGTGGGCGAAGCATTTCGAGCGGGGGCTTCGGCATTTTTGCTGAAGCAAGCGGCGGCATTTGAACTGACGGACGCAATTGAACGAGTGCTGAAGGGCGGTTCCTACGTGACGCCCAGGGCCTCGGAAGGTCAGGCCAAGATCTCTCTGCGTGATCCCAGAGCCCGTGAGCATGTCACCGAACCCACGCCTCGACAGCGGGAGGTCATTCAACTCCTGGCGGAAGGGTGTTCCATGAAAGAAGTCGCATCTATTCTGCGGATCACCAAACGGACGGTTGCCGCGCACAAGTACGCTGTAATGGATCTTTTACAACTGAAAACCAACGCCGATTTGGTACAGTACGCCATCAAGCATAGAATAATCTCTATCTAGCTTCTACATCTTTCTCCTCGCATTGTAATTTCTACCAATAGGCAACCGCGAAAATTGAGCGCAGCGTGGCTATGAAAGTCCTGCTGCAAGGTGAAGTTAAACGGCTCCAGGATGGAGATCACACTACACGCGGAACTTGTTCTTAATACTCGGTACATCACTTAGAACTGATATACAGCTCGGGGGTGAGCTCGCATGAGGCTCAGCCGCGTGGTATTGGCCGATGATGTTGCGCAAGTCTTGAGCGCCGTCTCTGACCTCTTGAAGGAAAAATTTGAAATCGTTGCCATGGTGGCCGATGGGCAGGCAGCCCTTGACGCAACGCTTGCCCTTGCGCCCGATCTCGTCGTCCTGGATATCTCGATGCCCGGTATGAGCGGAATCGAAGTCGCCAGAGAACTCAAGAGGCGTGGAAATAAAGCAAAGATCGTTTTTCTCACCGTGCATCAGGACTCGGACATTCTGACCACTTGTTTTGCCGCGGGGGGACTGGGTTACGTCGTGAAAGTGCTCATGGAGACTGACTTGATCCCGGCGATGTACGAAGCGCTGGCGGATTGTCCGTTTGTCTCGCGTTTTTCGTCTGCGCCGGACACTCCCAACGGCATCTAGCGGATCATTGCAGTATCTCTTTTTGTGTGTGGGGGTTGCGGGATCCTGATCTCGGTCTTAGCTGACGGACGTGCTTGGCTGGAGAACAAATAAATAGGCGGGCCATAGTAAGCCCGGCGATCGGATCCTGGCGCATGGGTGTCGGTGAAGCATTTTAGTGCTCTTAAGGAACCGCGAGTCTCCAAGAGCCGGGTCTCTGATCCTGCCAAGCCCGAAAGCATGTCACTTTTGACAATTACGTATTGTGGCGTTTGCAGAGCAGCATGTCCCCGCCTGTGAAATTGCGTCGTGTACTTGAGGTGAGTAGCTGGCCGCAACGATTCTGCGGCAGATGATAAAGGCGAGGGCGTTTTATGAATGGGATTGTAAGAGTAAAGATTGTATTGGCGACGCTCTTTAGCATTCTGGGTGTTGTTTGGACTCCCACAACTTTCGCGCAGCAAATGAAACCCAACATCCTGGTGATTTGGGGCGACGACATCGGGATCAGCAATATTAGTGCCTACAACCTTGGAGTGATGGGCTACAGAACCCCCAACATTGACCGCTTGGCAAAAGAGGGAGCGCTGTTCACCGACGCCTATGCTCAGCAGAGCTGCACTGCAGGCCGCGCGTCTTTCATTCTAGGGCAGCATCCATTCCGGACCGGCCTGCTGACCGTCGGCTTCCCGGGTTCCACACACGGGATTCCTGACTGGACGCCCACAATCGCCGACCTTCTCAAGCAGCAGGGTTACACGACCGCCCAGTTCGGGAAAAACCACCTTGGGGACAACAACAAGCATCTCCCCACCGTGCATGGATTCGATGAATTTCTTGGCAATCTCTACCACCTCAATTCAGAGGAAGAACCGGAAACCTATTACTATCCGAAGGACCCGGCATTCAAAGCGCAATTCGGACCCCGTGGCGTGCTGCACAGTTGGGCCACGGACAAGGACGATCCCACAGTTCAACCGCGATGGGGCAAGGTCGGCAAGCAAAGAATCGAAGACACTGGGCCGCTGACGCGTGACCGCATGCCCACCGTTGACGTTGAATTCTACGACGCTGCCACCAAGTTCTTGGGAAAGGCTGTCTCCGACAAGAAGCCTTTCTTCATTTGGTTTAACACCACCCGCATGCATGTCTGGACTCACCTCAAGAAGTCCTCAGACGGAGTAACTGGTATCGGTCTCTATCCGGACGGCATGGTTGAGCATGACGCGATGGTCGGTCAGTTGCTCAAGCAACTCGACGACTTGGGTATCGCGGAAAATACGATCGTGATCTACGGCACTGATAATGGGGCAGAAACTGCGTCCTGGCCGGATGGTGGCATCACACCGTTCCATGGAGAGAAGGGAACTACTTGGGAAGGCGGCATGCGCGTGCCGATGATCGTCAGGTGGCCCGGCGTGATTAAGCCGGGCACGCAATGCAACCAGATATTCTCTCAGGAAGACTGGATGCCAACTTTACTCGCAGCGGCGGGTTTGCCGGACGTCAAGGAAAAACTCATGCAGGGCTATCAGGCCAACGGCCGAACCTTCAAGGTTCACCTGGACGGCTATAACTTCCTGCCTTACTTCAAGGGTGAAGTAAACAAGGGACCGCGTGAGGAGATCCTCTACTTCGGGCAGGGCGGTGAGTTAAATGCCATCCGTTGGAACGACTGGAAGGCCAACTTCGCGGGCGTGGAGGGAAATATCATGAGCGGTACCCGCAAGGTAACTTCCTGGCCGCTCCTCGTGAACCTGCGCGCTGACCCCTACGAGAAGATGCCTTTTGAATCGCAGATGTATTTGCGTTGGTATGCGGACAATATGTGGCTCTTCATTCCCATCGGACAGAAAGTCAAAGAGTTCTTGTCTACCATCCCGCAGTACCCCTTCCAGGAAGGGTCGGGAATGCAACCCGCAAACATCAATTACATGACTCTCAAGGCCCTCCAAGCCCTGAAACAACTACAGGAGCTCGAGGGGCTCGCGAACCCCAACAATTAAACCCTCAGCTCGGGTTGCCGTGAGTACAAGGCCATATCTCACTCGCGAAGGAAAGGAAGCTCAAAATGAGTTCGTTCGGGAAGCGAACAAATGCGGGATTACTCGTACTGGCGCTGGCGGCCTCGTTTCATTCACCCCGGGCGACCGCCCAGGCGCAATCGGACATGAGCACGACCGCACCGCACCCAAAGGAGACGAACACGGATGACGGCTGGCATGTCGCCATTACTCCTTATCTCTGGTTTTCCGGTGTTCACGGAACCGTAGGAGCTCTCGGTCGCGAAGCGAGCGTGCATGCGTCTTTCAGCGACATTTTCTCTAACACCGACATCGGTGCGATGGGCGTTATGGAAGCTCGCTACAAGCGCGTGCTCATGCCCGTCGATTTCATGTGGATCAAGTTGTCCGACGACAAGGCGCTTCCCATTCAAGTGGTAGCGCTTTCCATCAAGGCGAAAATGACCGAAACCATGCTTACCCCCAAGATCGGCTACCGAATCGCCGATGGGAAAAGAGTGAAAGTGGATGTGCTGTTCGGGTTTCGATATTGGCATCTTTCAACGGACCTCAGCTTGCAACCAGTCCAGATCAGGGGTGGCTTTTCCCAGTCGGCGAGTTGGGCGGACGCCGTTGCTGGCGGGAGGATTGAAGCCGCGCTTTCACCGAAGGCATTTGTATTGGTCGCGGGTGATGCTGGCGGAGCCGACGCGCGATCGGATTATCAAGTTGGGGGATCCCTGGGATACAAGATCAGCCGCAAGGTCGTCTTGCTGGCTGGGTATCGTTATCTCCACGTAAATTATCGTCCGAATGGAAATGCCCAATTCATTTATGACGTCAACATGCCCGGCCTGGTGTTGGGCGCGAGTTTCAACATCAAGTGAGTAGGACCTGTACGACCCACGCAGCATTTTGTAGTCTTGCGCTTTTGCTTTGCTTGGCTTGTCTGTCTGCGAGCGCTCAGGAGTCGGAATTTCTTCCGGAGATTGACGCGCACCTCACTATCAACTCCGCATTCCGAGCGTATCTCCAGGCCAAGGATGATCGAGAAGGAGGTGATCCGACTCAATTCACGTTCGGTCCGAGCCTCCAAATTTATCTGAAACCCCTACTCAAGTTGAAAAAGGTGACCACATTTGACCTGGATGATTCGAAGTCAAGATTTCTGGTTCTGGAGACTGGCTACCGCTACATCACCGCGCCGGATGCTAACCCGGAAACTCGCCTGATCGAAGCTGCAACTTCAAACTTTCCCCTGCAAGGGGGATTTTTCCTCTCCGACCGGAACCGGTTCGATCTGGACTGGAAAAACGATCTATTTTCGTGGTGTTATCAGAACAAATTGACGCTGGCGTGCACTTTTGCGATCCATTCCTGTCACTTCATCCCGTATCTCGCAGCCGAGCCGTTTTACGAGAGTCAGTACAGCAAGCGGAGCACCACGTCTCTCTACGCGGATACCCTGTTCCCCGTGGGGGAACATGTCCAATTCAATGCCTACTTCGAGCACGACAATAACACGGGTAAACGCCCCAGCCAGCAAGTGAATTCCGTTGGACTGGTTCTGAATTTCTACTTCTCCCTTGAGGAGCAATGAAGTTTCACGGGGTCCAAATTGATGGCCGCTGGCGTGTCACTTCTGACAATTACCCCTCACCTTTCCGGGTGCCAATATCCCCGTAGCTTGGGTTTGCGGCACTCAACCCGATTAGCGGTTGCCAGTGGCACGCGAACGATTGCCCCGACTTTTGTCCGGCTCGCAATGCTAAGGAGTAAGTTATGCGATACACGAAGCGTTTCGTCGGAATTCTTGGTTTTATTTTGACGGCATGCACTTACGCGTGGGCGCAAGATCCCGGCTGGCCCCGAAAGCACGTGAACTCGGGCGGTGCAATCATCGTCTACCAGCCACAGGTGGACGACTGGAAGAATTTTACCGATATCAAGTGGCGCCAGGCCTTTCAGCTCACTCCCGCAGGCGGCAAAGAAATCGTGGGTGCCGCAGAATTCGAAGGCACCACCAATGTCAACACCGAAACCCACACCGTGATCATCTACGGCATGCAAGTTCTGAACGCCTATTTCCCATCCCAGGACCCCGCAAGTTCGGCACAACTCACCGAGCTCCTGAGAACCTTCCTTCCCCCCACGTTCACGATCGGACTGGAACGCGTCGTGGCCTATGTGCCAAAGCCGCAATCGGTCCAAACGGTTAATTTGAAAAATGATCCTCCCTTTATCTTTGTCAGCTACAGTCCGGCGATTTTGCTCGGTGTGGATGGCGATCCCGTCCTCGCGGAGATTCCGAAAACCGACCTGAAGTTTGTCGTCAACACCATGTGGCCGTTGTTCTTTGACAAGAGCAATTCCCAGTATTACTTGCTGCTGAATAATATCTGGCTCACTGCCGGAGATTTGCACGGGCCGTGGTCGCGGGTCATGAAATTATCCAAGGCATTCGAGAAGGTGCCCGACTCCGGCAAATTCGCAGAGGTGAAGAAAGCGGTTCCGCCTCCGCAGCTTGCCAATGCCGTTGTTCCTCAAGTCTTTTACAGCCAGTTTCCCGCCGAAGTGATCTTGTTCGAAGGGCGACCGACGTACACCGCGATTCCCGGCACGCAACTGGCCTTTGCCAACAACACCGATTCCCCCGTCTTTGTTTATGGGGCCACGCAAACCTACTACTACCTTGCGGCGGGCCGCTGGTTCAGCGCGCAAAATCTGACTGGCCCCTGGACGTTCGCATCGCTCACCTTACCGCCGGACTTTGCCAATATTCCTCTCTCCAGCCCGGCAAGTGCGATTCTCGCCTCTGTGCCTGGCACTTCCCAGGCAAAGGACGCGGTGCTGATCGCGCAAATCCCCACGGTCATGGAACTGAATCCCACGACTGCGGCGGCCCAAGCAAAAGTAGACTACACGGGCACTCCGCAATTCGCACCGATTGAGGGCACAACCCTGCAGTACGCCACCAATACACCTGACAAAGTCATTCAAGTGGGCGACCTTTACTATCTCTGCTTGCAGGGCGTGTGGTTCATGTCCACAACACCGCAAGGTCCGTGGACGACGGCGGATTCGGTGCCACAGGTGATTTATACGATTCCTCCGAGTTCTCCCGTGTACAACGTCACCTATGTTACGCAGGTCACAACTTCGAGCGGAAACGTGCAATCCAGTTACACGGCAGGATATCTCGGTGCGTTCGTCATGGGCGCTGCCGTTGGAGCCATCGTGGCCAACGGCAGCGGCTACTACTATCCGCCCTACATTGGCTACCCGGCTTACGGCTACCCCGTCTACCATCCTTACCCCACATGCTACGGCGCTTACGGTGCCTACGGAACGTCCTATTACCACACTTCAACAGGAGCCTACGGCGTGTCACAAACCGCTTACGGACCGTATGGTTCGGCGACGCGCACGGCCTCCTACAATCCGTACACCGGAACATCGACGCGCACTGCCTCCACATCCACGGCGTATGGCAAGCAGACCGTCGGCCAGGCCTATAACCCGTACACCGGATCGTATGGTGCGACTCACCAGGGGTCGAGCCCAACCGCGCAATGGGGAAGTTCCTACGTCTCGCAAGGAAACAAATCCGCCACGACGCAGCATTATTCGACTTCGCAGGGAACTGTGGCATCGGGTCAGACTTCCTCTGGCGGCAAAGTTGCGGGCACGAGTTCAGCTTACGGGAACACAGCTGTTGGCAAGTCATCCAGCGGCGATTTGTACGCCGGCCACGACGGAAATGTTTACAAGAACACTGGCTCCGGATGGCAGAAGTCCAACGGCAGTGGCGGCTGGAGCAGTGTGAACACAACCCAGAACCAGCAGAAAGCCCAGCAAAACGCGCAAAGCTATGAGCAGCAGCACCCCAACAGCCAGGCCACGGCACAGCAAGACAGATCGAACTATCAGCAACAGCATCCAAACAGCCAAGCCAGCTCACAGCAGCATGAACAGAGCATGAATCAAAGCCGCTCCTCCTACGGCGGATCTACAGAAAATCTCGACTCAGAAAGACAAAACCGGCAGAGCGGTTCGGCCCAGAGCCAACACTATCAGAGCGGGAATCACAGTTCGGGCGGATACGGCGGTGGCGGTCGCAGTTGGGGCGGCGGTGGAGGAGGCAGACGTAGATAGCAAGGCGGTGCTTACGGGCTGAAGTTTTTTGAACCACTTGATAGCCTGAAAGGGCCCGGGGTTCGCAACAGCGAGCTGGAAGTTGCAGGCGAACAGGTACTGCGGTCATGGAAAATCCAAAGCGTTTGGAACGGTAATGGGCAATCTGTGCTGCGTCATGTCTAGGGGGAGGCGGAGGAGCGAGAGAATTCATGGGTCCGGAAACTGTCTCTAATTGGGGCATGGATTGGGCTTGGGGTCTTCCTTTAATCGTACTGACCGTCGTCTTCCATGCTTTTGGCCTCGGGTTCATCAACAAGAGGATAGCTTTCATGCTCGGAGGTGCGGGCTGGCTTCGAAATCAGTCGACCGCCGCAATCATTGTCATGGGTGGAACCGCCCTTTGGGCCACTCTCTTGCACGGCTTTGAGTGCATGCTTTGGGCGGGCGCTTTTCGATTTCTAGCGGCATTACCGGACAACCGGACGGCCATGCTCTATTCCCTGAGTGCCATGACCAGTTACGGACACGAAAATTTCGAACTGGCACGGGACTGGCAACTGATGGGCTCGCTGGAAGCATTGAACGGCTGGATATTGTTTGGCCTCACCGCCGCTTTCCTTTTCACCGTCATGCAAAAAGCTTGGTCGAGCACCTGAAACCAGACAATGGCCCGCATCTCGTTTCTCGCCGCGGAAAACGCGACCGAACCACTAGGTCGGATCACCCGCGTGATTTTGTACTTATCCACAAAGGCGTTATTCGAAGTGGCAATCTCCCCTCGCCGGAAAACCGAAAGGCAAACATCCCGGTGGGAAAAGGGTTTGGTATGAAAACTGGAATGGCCGTTCTGTGCTGGTCTCTTTTTCTTGCCGTGCCACTGCTGGCTCGTGAAAAAAACGACGTCATAATCATGAAGAACGGTGACCGCATCACCTGCGAAATTAAAGGCCTCGCCTCCGATACCCTCTACGTCAGAGTCGACTACATCCTCGGTGTTTCTTCCATCGAATGGTCCAAGGTTGATCATGTTGAGAGCAAGCAACTGTTTATCGTCAAGACGCAAGATGGCCTGGTTTACTCCGGCATGCTCTCCACGCCCGAAAGTTCTGGCGGGCGGCCCGTTAAGATCGAAATCCTTGAACCTTCCGACACCAGGGTTGAAATTGAGAAGTCTCAGATCATCAAAATGGATGAAACCGCCAGCACAATCTGGCAACGCTTCAACGGGGATATCGGTCTCGGGGTTATCTACAGCAAGGGCAACCAGTCCACCCAATACAATTTCAGTTCTTCCCTCAACTATCCTCGCGAGCGGTGGTCGGCCGGCGCCGCCTATAACTCAACATTGTCCTCCAGCACCGGCAGATCGCCCGCCACTCGCAATGAGCTCAATCTGAACCTGGAGCGCCTCCTGCGCTGGAACAATTGGTACTACACGGGGCTCGCCGATTTCCTGCAGAGTTCGGAGCAGGGAATTCAGCTCCAGAGCGTCATTGGAGGCGGCATCGGGCGTTACCTGGTGAACGATAATCGCTCCATGGTCTCGCTGTATGGCGGACTGGTCTGGCAGCGCATCAATTACCAGCAGATGATCGTGCCCTCCCTCACTCAGAACGCCGCGTCTGCCTTGATCGGCAGCGAAGTCAGGCTCTTCCGTTTCAACAAAACCAATCTTTCCATCAGCGCGACTCTTCTCCCTGCAATTACTGAATCCGGCCGCGTCCATTTCAACCTCAACACCTCTTATTACGTCAAACTCTGGAGCAATCTCACCTGGAACATTTCCTTTTACGGCAATTGGGACAATCAACCGCCGCCGACCTTCTCCGGCAGCGACTACGGCAGCAGCTCCGGTGTCAGTTGGAAGTTTGGCAATCGCTGATCACCGCCCTGCAAAGTCGACAGTTAGTTTTGACAATGGTGAAGCAACGCGCCGACACCGTCCCCGAGTTCCTGATTTCGCCGGGACTTTCGCCCAACGCCATTACGGCGAAAGGAGTGGGTCGGGACAACCCTGTTTCGGACGGCAGCACGGCGACCGGGCGCAAGCAGAATCGCCCGGTGGAAGCCTACTCAGAACCATAGCTAGTTAGATAAGACTATGGATGCCCACGGCATCCAGCCTCGAAGCTTTCTTGATTGTTAGTTTTACCAATGGTTAGGGGCCCGGGGAACGCGCAGGGTGGTTCTGAATGGATGGAAATACTGCGCATGAAATGAGTTCCGGGTAGCCGACATGGACCTATCGAGGAACGTCGGGCAACGGTAGCACAAGCCCCGCCACCTGAAGCAGAAGTTCTCTCAGTGAGGAAATATGAAGCTAACCCAGAGTTGCATGTCACTTCTGATGTCATTCTCGTTGTTGATTGCAACTTCCGGCCTGGAAGGTTGCGGCGCCAAAGATCAGGCCACTGCGCCCGTCGTTCAGCAGCAGTCCGCGTACCCATCCGCCCAGGATGCTGGCACGCAGCAGGCACCGACCGCGGCCGGAGGTCAAGCCGCCCAAGCAGATCAGGGACAACCGCCCGCCCAGTTGCCGGAAGTCAACTTGACGGCCGATGGGCTGGATGAACTGCTCGCGCCGATCGCCCTCTATCCCGATCCCGTGTTGGCGGTGATGCTGCAGGCCGCGGTTGATCCACAGGAAGTGATGGACGGCGGAAACTGGCTGGTGTTGGACCAGAATCAAAATTTGAAAGAGGCGGCCCTCGATCAGGCTTCGAGCAAAGCTGGATTTACTCCAGTGATGCAAGCCCTGTTGCACTATCCCACGGTGGTCGATCTAATGTGCCAGCAGTTTGACTGGACCAAGCAGTTGGGCGCCGCGTATCAGGGTAATCCAAAAGCGGTGCTCGAGTCGGTGCAGAGGCTACGCGCGCAGGCTGTGGATAACGGCGCGCTGAAAAGCTCGCCACAGATGACAGTAGAAGTGAAGCAGGACCAGGGCAGGGAAATCGTCGAGTTGAAGCCGACTGACCCGAAAGTTGTCTATGTGCCTCAGTACGATCCTACGCGGGTCTATTCGACAACCACCACGACGACTACTCCCAACGGAACAACGACCACGACGACGACAACGAATGCTCCGGCCAGCTATAGCGGCAACTCCACAACGGTTGTTCAACAGCAGAAGTCCGGCGTGAGCACGGAAAGCGCGGTGCTGATCGGGCTCTTGTCATTCGGAGCGGGGATCGCTGTGGGCAAGGCGATCAACAGCAACAATTACTACTACCCGGCGTGGGGATATGGGGGCGTGTGGTATGGTCCGAGACCCTATTATCCTCCGCCGTACCACCCAGTTTACTACCCTGGGTATCGCGGTGGCTATTACAACCGCCCGGTCCACTACGGCAACACGAACATCTACATCAACAACAACAATAACTATTACAACCGCTTCAACAACAACAACAATCTGAATCCCAACTACAAGCCAAGACCTGTGCCGTATAACAATAATCCGAATGGCGCCTATGCGAAGAGCATGGGGAATACGCCGGGCGGAAGCAAAGGCGTAAACTATCGCCCGAACCCTACTGCAAACACCGGGAAGGGCCAGGGAAATTATCAGGGAAACCGGCCGGCGAACAACACGACGGCGAATCCCCGGCCGGCTACCGGCAACGTACAGAATCGCCCCGGCGGCGTGAACCCGGGGAACAACCCAAGCCCGGCGCAACGGCCAAGCGCTGGCGATAGCTCGAACAATTGGAAAGGACAGAGTACGTATCAGGGCAATAAAGGTGCCAACGCCGCGGGCAACGCTCAGAGTCGGCCCTCCACTCTCCCTGGGAGCGCCAATGCCGGAGCGAACAATCGAGCGAGCATCGGGAATGCACCGACAAGGAATGCATCCAGCGACCGTGGATACGGGCAACCTGGAGCAACGCGGCCAACCACAACCAACACGCCCGCCGCGCGGCCTTCCACGGGGAGTGCTCCCACGTCGAGACCGACTACATCGGCACAGCGGCCGTCTCAGCCGACTGCTGGGCAGGGGAACCGAACGCTTCCGTCGTCAGGCAGCGGAGCTTTTGGGGGAGTCAGCAGTCCAAACACCGATAAAGCCGCAAGCAATCGCGGCAAAGCCAGCATGGGCGCAAATTCCAGGCCCACCGGCAACGCCAACCGGAAGAGGTAAACGATGAACGAGATGATTTCCAGAGATGGTGGAATACACATGCGAACGAAAACCTTTCTGACGATGGTTATCCTCACTTCCATGTTGTTTGCGGGTCTGGCCAAGGCTGCTGAGCAAAAGACTTTTGCCACGCCGGAAGAGGCCGTTCAAGCTCTTGTTAAGGCCTCGGCAGACGGCAACCAGGAGGAAATGCTCGCGATGTTCGGCGACGAAGGGAAGGATCTTGTCTATTCGGGCGACACGGTTCAGGACAAGGCGCGCATGCAGCGTTTTGTGAAGGCGTACAACACAAAGCACGCCATCGTGACACAGGATGAAAATACGCGAATCCTGCAAGTGGGCGCGAGCGACTGGCCGATGCCGATTCCACTGGTGAACGACGGCGGCAAGTGGAGATTTGACACCGAAGCCGGCAAGCAGGAACTGCTCTTCCGCCGCATCGGCCGCAACGAGTTGGGAGCGATTGCGGCGTGCCGGGGCTTTATCGACGCGCAAAAGGATTACGCTGCGGTTGGCCACGACGGATTGCCCACGGGAATTTACGCGTCAAGATTGATGAGTGACCCCGGCAAGCAAAATGGACTGTATTGGGAAAGCAAAAACGACGAACCGGCAAGCCCCGCGGGACCATTCCTGGCGAAGGCCAGTGGCGAAGGCTATCGAACGTCGGCGGGGAGGGAAGACGCCGAGCCGTATCACGGTTATTTTTATCGCACCCTAACTGCACAGGGAGCGGCGGCGAAAGGCGGGGCGAAAAGCTATCTGACGGACGGAAAACTCACCGGGGGAGTGGCACTGGCGGCGTATCCCGCACAGTACAAGGTGAGCGGTGTCATGACCTTCATCATCAATCAGCACGGCATCGTCTACCAGAAGGATCTGGGGGAGAAAACTTCTGAGCTGGCGGGAGCAATAACGGAGTACGACCCAGACAGCACTTGGAAGAGAGTCACCGATTAGGGAGGAATCGTAGGCTTCAGTGGGTTACACGCGTCCTGCCGGTTCAATTGCAGGCACAAGGTTCGAGCAATCTCCCCAGCAGGCTGCAGTCCTCTGTTCTTTTTGACAATACCCGCGCCTTTGCCTTCAAAGCAGAATGCGGACGGCCATCGTAGGTTCGCCCACGTGAACGGCACTCTATGACGTGGTGAGGCGAACATGATTGCTCGCGGAGTTCATGACTTCTCAGGAGATTCATAGATGAGAGCGCAATTTTCTCGCATCGCTGTCGTGGCAGCCTGCTTATTCCTGTGCCTGACGCTCGTCGGCGTCGCCCAGGATAAAACTTCCCCCGAGGCTTATTCCGGTGTCGCCATCGGCACTGGGGGGAGCGTCGGAGGCAAGACAATCCAGTTTGATTTTCGGATCACCCAGTTCACCACCGATGAGGAAGTCCAGAACTTCGCGCAGCTTGTCAAAGACAAAGGGACCGACGCACTCCGCCGAGCACTGGAAAAGGAAGATAAAGGCCGCATCAGCGCAGTCGGCTCCACAGGCAATCAGATCGCCGTCGCACGCAAACGCCAGCAGGGGACAGACACCATCATCACCATCGTTACCGCTCGCACCATGCCCTTCATGGAGCTATACAACCGCGGGCGCACCACCGATTACCCGTTCGGTTTTCTTCAGGTGACGCTCAACGAAAAAAGCGAGGGCACCGGCCAAATTATGGCGGCCGCCAAGATTCGCTTTGACAATAAAAAAGGGAAGTACGAAATCGAGAGCTACGGCAACCAATACATCAAGGCCACCAACGTTCGCCCATGGAAATGATCTCCGGCCGCCCATCCTTTCGGCGATTGTTCCATCGGCGCTCTCGCGGCCACTAGTTATGCCTACGCGGAGTCGGCGACCATGAGTCTATTGCGCGGCGAATCGCACGCCTTCCGGCAGGCGTTGCTCAAGAGCGAGCGATTGCGCATCCATATTTTGCTCGTCGCCGTCGCTGTGGCACTCCTGATTCGGCTCTTGCGCACTCTGGCTGCGTGGAACGCGGAAAATGCCTCTGCCTTGCTGTGGATTGTCCTTTGTTCCGCCGTTCTCGTGATCGTGGAATTGGCGGTTCTTCACGCTATCCGTTTAGCGATGGCTTCTGAAAGACTCTTGACCCATCCCGTTTGGCTGATCAACATTTTCCTGGAAACCTGTTTCCCGGCTTTCTTGATTGCCTTTTTGTCCAGCCCCTCGCTGGCGCCCGATTATCGCGCGCTCGTCAATCCGGCTTTCCTGCTGTACTTTCTCCTGATCAGTCTCGCCGCGCTTCGGCTGAATCCTTCGATTTGTGTCCTCTGCGGCTTCACTTCCATGGTGACGTATCTTTTCGCGGCGCGTTATCAGGGCTGGAGCCTGCAGGGAACTCTGTCCAGCGCATCGCTCTTTGCCCCGCAGAAGCTTGTGGTGGCCTTTGCCGCAGCGATCCTGCTTGCCGCCGTCGCCGCGGCACTGGTTGCCCGTGAGTTTCGCAGCCAAGTAGAAGCCGCGCTTCGCGAAGCCGAAACGCGCCGGAAGATGGAACACCTCCAACACGACATGGAGGTCGCTCGCTCCATACAGCAGTCCCTGCTGCCAAAATCCATGCCACAAGTTGCCGGTTTTGAAATAGCGGCCTGGAACAAACCCGCCGATCAGACCGGTGGCGATTATTACGATTGGCAGGCACTCCCCGATGGCCGCATCCTCGTTGCCCTGGCCGATGTCACGGGCCACGGTATTGGTCCAGCCCTGCTCGCGGCGGTTTGCCGCGCCTACGCCCGCTTGTCTTTCGGGCAACAACAAAACGGTTTCCTGAAGTCTATGGAGCAGGTAAACACAGCTGTTTCCGCGGACGTCGGTGAAGGACGTTTCGTCACCTTCGTCGCCGCAATTCTCGGACCGAATAATTCTGAGGTCGAACTGCTCTCCGCCGGTCACGCCCCGCTCTTCCTCTATTGGCTGAAGCACGATCGCTTTGAAAAGATGGAGGCGCAGGGATTGCCGCTCGGTATCTCCCCGGATTTCTTCTCCGAGCCACCACGGACTTTGCAATTCACCACTGGCGACCTGCTGCTACTTGCCACCGATGGTTTTTTCGAATGGGCCAATGCCTCCGAGGAATTGTTCGGAAGTGATCGCCTGGAAAACTGTGTTCGAGCCTCCCGTGATAAGCCCTCGGCAGAGATCATTTCTATTCTCTATGCGGATGTGCTGCGTTTTGCGGGCGGAACTTCACAAAAAGACGACCTCACGGCAATTGTGATCAAACGAATGTAGATTGCTGAGATTCCAATCTAGCAATCGTAAGGAACACAACGTAGATGGAAAACGGTGTCTCCAATAAATCGCAAAAGGGATCTCTGGCCCATCCCCGGTCGATGCTCGAGAGCTTCATCCACAGCGAGATTTCCGGGGCTATCCTTCTCTTTGGAGCCACGGTTGTGGCTCTCGTTTGGGCGAATTCACCCTGGAGCGCTTCCTACTTCGCGCTTTGGAAGCATCCCTTGAAAATCGGCTTCCGACCGCTCTTCTCGATGGACCTGCATCACTGGATTGATGACGGATTGATGGCGCTGTTTTTTCTGGTCGTCGGGCTTGAGATCAAACGCGAAATCGTAAAGGGTGAGCTCTCTTCATTGCGTCAGGCGGCGCTTCCCATCGTGGCAGCGCTCGGTGGCATGATCCTCCCGGCGCTTCTCTATTTCGTCTTGAACGGCTCAGGCATGGGTGCGCACGGCTGGGGCATTCCGATGGCCACGGATATCGGTTTTGCACTGGGTGTTCTCGCGTTGCTTGGCAAACGTATCCCTTCCAGCTTGCGCGTTTTCATGCTGGCATTGGCCATTGTGGACGATGTTGGGGCAATCCTCGTGATTGCATTCTTTTATACTCCCCAAATCTCTCTGCCCGCGTTAGCCCTGGCCGGCGGCATATTAGTCCTGCTTGTAGCCGCCGCAATCCGTCGAGCACCCCTGTCGGTTTTTCTGGTTGTAGGCTTTTTTTTCTGGGCCGCGATTCTGAGTTCTGGAGTCCATGCAACCATTGCCGGCGTCATTCTGGGGCTGATCGTGCCGATCAGTCCAAAATTGCGCCCGGAGGATTTGGCTGGCAATGCGGAACCTCTGCTGGAGGACTTTCGGACCCATTTATTAGCCCGGGACAAATCGTTGGCGGAGGCAACACTCACGCAACTGGACCAGCTTCTCTGCGACACCAACTCGATTGGGGAACGCCTGGAAAGGACCGTTCACCCCTGGGTCTCGTTCCTCGTTCTTCCCCTATTTGCTTTAGCGAGCGCAGGGGTCGCTCTGTCCACCGAGCAACTGAAGCTGGCGATTTCCAGCCCGATTGCGCATGGCATCTTTGCGGGCCTGGTCGTTGGAAAAGCGGCGGGAATAACCGCGTTTTCTTTTCTAGCCGTGAAGTCGAAAATTGCTGGAATGGTCGACGGCTTGACGTGGACGGGGATTGCGGGAGTTGGCATCCTCGCAGGCTTGGGATTTACCGTTTCCCTGTTCATCAGCGGCCTTTCCTTCGAGGACGAGACCACTGTAGCCACCGCAAAGGTCGCGGTTTTGGCTGCCTCCTTAGCGGCCGGATCGCTTGGTTACCTCTATTTTCGGCTCACGCACAAGGAGCACATCGATTCGATTTAACGGGACACACAATATCCGTCACGCAGCGCGACTCGATTGTGGCGATCACATCCGTAGAGTTCGGTAGAAGGGACCAGTTGAATTAAATCAAATAGGAGGCGCAGCATTATGAATTCTCAATACCATTCGAGCAACGATAAGCCGAAAAACGGCCAGACTGACCCGGCCGTTGAAACTTTCTGCGCGTGCGGCTCGCATTCAAGCCTGCCACGTCAGGACTCCTCGCGGAGAAGGTTTCTTCAGATGACCTTGGGAGGAACTGCGGCCGGGATAGCCACCGTCTCGGGTATGGAATTTGTGACACCGACTCGCGTATCAGCGCAATCAATGCTCAGCCCCGATGCCGCGTTGCAGGAATTGATGGACGGCAATAAACGTTTCACGGCTGCACGCCTCACGGCCTGCGAGCACGACCTTGCCATTCTGAAAGAGCATACGATTGAGAAGCAGGAACCTTTCGCCGCCGTCTTGTCTTGTGCCGATTCCCGCGTACCCATTGAGTTAGTTTTCGACCAGAGTATCGGCCATATCTTTGTTACGCGTATCGCCGGGAATATTGCCACTTCGGAGATCATCGCCAGCCTCGAATATGGCGCAGGAGTCCTGGGGACAAAGGTGATTCTGGTGATGGGCCACGGTGGTTGCGGCGCGGTCAAGGCTACCATTCAAGCCAAGGAAGTCCCTGGCCAGATCAGCGCCCTCTATCCGCATATACAGCCTGCGGTTGATCAAGCGGGACCAAATCTCGAAGCAGCAACCAAGGCAAATGCCAAGATCCAGGCAGGCCTTTTGCGCCAATCCTCGACGGTTATTTCGGCTTTGGTAAAAGGAAACAAGCTCAAGGTTGTCCCTGCGTATTACGACATCGCTAGCGGCGCCGTTTCAGTCCTTGAGTAGCTCGACTACATTCAGCCGAACAGGTGGTCGGCTAAATCTGACTTATGGGTACTCCTCCGTCCTGCCTTGTTGCGATTTGTGCGCGTGTCGTCTAATCGGCCGTGACGCTTTTGCGGGCACAATAGACTGTCATTTCTGACAATACCAACCAGTGACGGCTGGTCGGAGTATGTGCGCAGCAAGAGTAACGCTATTTTGGTGCTGAGGAGGGACTCCAATGAAATCGGCGGAATCCTTTCGGAGGAGATTAATGAGAAGCTGTACGCGAGTTCGCTGGCTGCTGGTTGCTTATTGCCTGTGTGCCGTGAATGTCCCGGCTGCATTTCCCCAAGAAAAAGCTGCTTCGAGCACCGCCGAAGTTCACGTAGTCATTACCGACCTGGCCGTTCAGAGTGATAGCGAACTCCCGCGCCTGCGGCAGGGTGAGGTAAAGGTAAAGCAAGGCAAGACGTTTCTACAGGTCACGCAGTTGATTCCTGCACAGGGAGACAACGCGGCGCTGCAGCTTATGATTCTGATCGACGACACGCTCAACTCGGTCGTCGGAGGCAACCTCAATGACCTCAAGGAATTCATCAAAGCGCAACCGCCTTCGACAGTGATCGGCATCGGTTACATGTCCAACGCGGGTGTCAACGTCGTCCAGAATTTCACTGCGGATCACGATCTTGCCGTCAAGGCTGTGCGCTTGCCGCGAGGTGTCCTTTCCACCATGGATAGCCCGTACCTGTCGCTCATTAGCTTGGTGAAAGGTTGGACGCAGCAAACCGTACGGCGCGAGGTGCTGATGCTCAGCGATGGAATTGACCGGCTACGTGGCGAAACGCCATCGCCTTCTCGTCTTGGACCTAATTTTGGCCCGGTCTATCACAGCATGCCGTCCATCAGCACGGACGCCACTTCGGCGAGCGAAATCAGCCAGCGCTACAACGTCATTGTCCACTCGTTGTACGCAGTCGGCGTCGGACGGGCTGGCCGAAGCTCCTGGGATCTGCAAATAGGACTATCCGGACTTTCTAAAATCGCCGATGAAACCGGTGGTGAATGCTATTCGCTTGGCACTTCCAATCTGGTCAGCTTTAAACCGTACTTGGAGCGGTTTCAGCGGACGCTTGACAATCAGTATTACCTCGTGTTCCTCGCTATTCCGAAAAAAAACGCGGGTCTGCAACGCGTGAATATTTTGACGGAAATTTCCAACTCCGAGATTGCTGCCCCTGATAACGTCTGGGTGCCTGCAGCCAAGTGATTTCTCATTCGGGCTCTTCTGAAACCACTCCATTGGGTGAGCAAATTCGAAAGGATGAAAAGACATGAAATTTCTGAATCATATATCCCTGGCGGCATTCCTTATTTCGGCGATGGTCGCGGCGCCCCCTGGCCGGGCCCAATCGAAATCCGAACAGGTCGAAAGCAAACCTTCAGCCTCTCCCCCGAGCAATGCGCAGAAGAATGTGCAAGCTTACATTGACCTGTTGCGGAGGGATGTGCGGCAAGAGAAGGCGGAGATTATGGGATCCGTGATGGTCCTGAGCGCGCAAGATGCGACGAAATTCTGGCCGATCTACAGCGAGTATGACGCCCAACTCGCGAAGCTGAACGACCAACGAGTTGAGAATATCAAAGAATACGCCCGCACCTACGACCAGATGACCGACGAAAAAGCGGATGAGTTAATTCAGAAATCGCTTGCGTATCAAAAGCAACGCGCGGAGCTGCTTGCGCAAACCTATGACAAGGTCAAACAAGCTCTTGGGGCAGTGACGGCGGCACGCTTCGCCCAAGTTGAACATCAGCTTCTGCTGATTATCGACCTGCAGATTGCCTCGTCGTTGCCAATTGTTGAGCAAGGCTCATAAATTCCGGGATCGGGATAAGGAGAGTACGCACATGAGGAAGACATTCGTTGGAGCAGCAATTTTACTCGCGGGGATAGCAACTGTTTACCAAATTTCCCAACAGCGGTGTTGGGCCGCGGCGCCTATCACCGGGTCGGCCCGGGCTAGTGCGGCGGCCCAAAACAAGAAGAGAATCACAGTTCCCGCGGGAACTCGAATCCTGATTCGAACGGTCGACTCGATCGACTCGTCCAAGCAAAAAACAGGGTTTCGCTTCTCCGCTACCCTCGAGACAAACCTGCAAGTCGAAGACACCGTCGTCGCTCCGCGGGGTACGACACTTTACGGGCGTCTCGCCGAGGCTTCCTCAGCCGGCAGAATGTCCGGAAGCTCTGAATTGACTCTGGAACTGACCGACGTCCTCATCAATGGGACCGCCTATCCCCTGCTGACAAGCACCTATGAGGTGAAAGGTAAAGGCGAAGGTGGGAATACGGCGAAGAAAGTCGTCGGCGGTGCCGGTTTGGGCGCACTCATCGGTGGACTAGCCGGAGGAGGAAAGGGAGCGGGGATCGGCGCACTCGCCGGTGCCGGAGCTGGTACCGCTGTAGCCGCCTCTAAAAAGGGACAACAACTCCAAATTCCCAGCGAAACCTTGCTCGAATTTCGCCTCCAGCAGCCGGTGTCGCTGCCCGTTGCCGGCTAGTCAGATCGCAATGCGACCATCGGAGTTCTTGCCAGCAGCGCAGCGTTTTGATAGAAGGAGGACCAAATGGGTGGCTTCGAACAGGAAGGATCTTGGCATCGTAATGAAAACTCAAGTGTGGAGACAGCTATGCACAATAAACGCCCCGCAATGTTCACAGGCAAGAGCGGCGTCGCCGGCCAACTCTGGAACCGCCGTGGAATTCGCGCGACGCCGCATTGGCAATTTGTTCTTGTGAGTTTGCTCGGTACCTGCGTATTGGTTATCGGCTTCGCGGTGCGAGCGCAGGAGGCGAGGCCGGTGTCTGGCTTCTTGGGCGACTATTCTAAACTCGTTCCGGATGCGAAGAATGGCGATTTGCTGGTGTACGAGAAGGACGCGAGCGCACTGAAGAAGTACAATAAGTTTATTTTTGACCCGATTACAATCTATTTGCTTCCCGAAGCTCGAGACCGCGGTATCGACCCCGACGACCTGGAACGCCTGGCTAAATATTTCCATGATGCGGTCACAGATGAACTCGCGAAGTCTGGACGCTACCAAATCGTTACCGATCCGGGGCCAGACGTGCTTGAGTTGAATGTGGCAATCACAAATGTGGAACCCACGGGTGGCAAGAAGAACGCGGCCGTGAAGGGAGCTGTGACCGCTGCTACTGTTACGACGGTACCTGGCATCGGTCTGGCGGTTCCCAGGTTGAGTGTTGGCAAGGTCGGTATCGAGGGGGAAATACTCGATTCAGCGTCTGGGGAGCGTTTGGTAGCGTTCGTCACCGGTAAAGGTGGACGCAGGTGGTTCGCCGGTCTGAACACCGTTAAGAAATGGGGGGATATTGAGGCGGCATTTCGCTCCTGGGCAAAAGACTTTCGGGCGCGTCTAGATGAGGTGCATGGATCCTAGCAAGGGGATATTGGCAATCGATTTCCGGGGCGTGCCAGCACGGACCATTAATGGGAAGCCCGGCACCTTGGCTGACTCGAACCAACGGCTGAGCAAAGGATTCGTTCCTAGTTTCGCAACCGAGCTCATGTGGGGGAAGGTGCGAGTTGCTAAATTCAGGCGCGACTGGATCTCCGTCGAGTCTGACCTCGAGAATCCGCGCGATCCGAAAGGTTCGTACGCTTTTGCACCTCATTTTGCGCGCACGCTCACCGATCTGAACGATTACCCGCCGGTACCCATCGCCGACCACAGCCCTATCAAGAAGAATTCCTACGCACAGAGTACCGCTCGTTGGGTTCCCTTCGTCGCGTACGGCTTGACCGGCGCAATCGGCTTCTCGGTGATCACCGGGAGTAACCATTTCACCTCCGACGTGTTCTTCGGCGGAGCCATGGGTTTTATAATCGCTCGCTATGCGGTCTTACCGCCAAGATAACAAACAGCCTGGGGGCAATCGCCGCAGACCTGCCCGTTTCAACACGAGACCTACAGAGGCGAGGCGCGATTGTAATTTCAAACTCTGGTAGGTATAGTCGTGCTGATTTTATCCTTGGAATTTGAGCCCGCGAGCTTGGCCATCCAAGTCCTTGTGTACCTCCAGATCGTCTTTCTCATGCAATTTTGATTTAAGCTGACCAGCGAACTGCACGAGGCGACATCCTATGACCGATGAACTGAGATCCCCATTCCTTGCTATCGCCTTCTCCTTCTTTGTGATGTGGCTCTCAGTCTGGGTCGGAGTCCTTTTGCGCAAGCGCCATCAGAATATTGACGAGGAAGTTTGCCGGGATCTCGAACTTATCCTGGCTTCCACCCTGACACTTCTCGGCCTCATCATTGGATTCAGCTTCTCGATGGCCATCAACCGTTATGATCAGCGCAAAAACTATGAAGAAGGGGAAGCCAACGCGATTGGCACGGAATACCTCCGGGCAGATGTGCTGCCGGCTGCCGATAGGACGCGAGTCCGCACACTCTTGAGGGATTACCTGGACCAACGTATCTTGTTCTATCAAACTCGGGATCAGCAGCAACTTCAGCAAGTCAATGCCCGTACCGACCAACTGGAGGCCGAATTGTGGTCCGCCGTCCGGGTTCCGGCCACGGCCCAGCAGACTCCCGTTCTTGCCTTGGTCCTTTCAGGCATGAACGATGTATTGAACTCGCAGGGATACACCCAAGCTTCATGGTGGAACCGAACCCCAATGGGGGCATGGGGTTTGATGGCAACGGTCGCCATCTGCTCTTGCCTGCTGGTTGGTTATACCGCCCATCGTGCTATGGAGGGATTCGTGCGATTGTTGATTCTACCGATTGTTTTAAGCATCGCGTTCTTTCTCATCGCGGACCTTGACAGCCCCCGCCTGGGCGCTATTCGCGTGCTCCCGCAAAATCTGATGAGTCTTGCTCAATCCCTTCACCCGCGCTAATCGCCCATCCGAATCAGCGGACAAAACTAAAGGACACACCTTCGAATTTCAATCTTGCGACTCATGTCGATTCATCTGCGAATCATCTTGGAGCGAACTTCAGTAAAACTCTATCGAAGGGAATGGAAACGTCGTGAGCACAGACTAAGTTCTAAGAACTCGACCTTGCGCTCACAATGGCTCTTCGGCAAGTTGTGCCGGCCCTTGATGATTTCGCAGGAGTGACTGCTGATGTTGTACACAGATTGAGCGATGGCTGCAGCGATTTCCCATATGTATCCAGAAGCGAAAACGCTGTGGGCCCGGACTCGTCCCGGAGGGAGGGACGTTAGGACTTTATTCCGGGCCCTCTGATTGAGAAGTACTCTATGCTGCAACACGGTTTTCCTGATTGAAATTGTCAAAAGTGACAGTCCCACAATGCTTCGAATGTGAGATAAAACACCGGCTTTGCGTCCTGGGATCTATGTGGGTGGAAATCTCCTGATACTTTTGACAATGGCGTGTTGTCCTCCGTGGGTACAGTCTCAGAAGGTGCGCAATTGCATTTCCTTGTTCAACGAAGGCTTCGCTCCGAATCCCACAAGGAATGCCCACTGAAAATGCCGCGAGCATTTGGTGTTTGGGGCGGAATACACAGTACGGAATGCTTATGTCTCAGGAGGGGATGAAATGAACATTTCAAGATGGACTCGATTCTGCGCACTTAGCACTCTGGCCTTTGCCGGCAGCCTCGTGAATGCACAAAACAAGAAAGAAATTCCGGCGGCAGACGTTGTCAGCAAGTCCATTAAGGCCGTTGGGTACGAAGTGGGGGGTGGTGCCACCAAGGTAATTTTTCTCGGCACAAGTGCCGCGCCTCAGGCCAGCGGCGAAGCAAAAGTGGAGGCGAAGACCGGCGGCACCAGCATTGAACTCAAGGTGACAGCGTTGCCCCAACCCACAACGCTGGGCGCGGAATTCCTGACCTACGTGCTCTGGACCATCACGCCGGACGGCACCACCACCAACATTGCCGAGATCCCTATCGACAAGCAGGGCAATGGCAAGCTGACCGCGAGAGCGCAATCACAGACCTTTGCGATGATTGTGACCGCCGAACCGTACTTCGCCATACAACTCCCGAGCGAAGTCGTCGTATTGGAGAACGACACCAAGAAGAACACCAAGGGCAAGATCTATCCGGATAACGACTACAAGCTGATGAAGCGCAGCCAGTACTCCAAGATGGGAAATCCCCTGGCCCTGACCCCGGACCTGAAGAAAGTGCCCCTGGATATGTACGAAGCACGCAACGCCGTTGACATCGCCAAATCGCAAAAAGCGGAGCAGTACGCGCCGGAAATCTTCAGTAAGGCAGCGAGCAGCCTGCAAATGGCGGAGAATTCCCTGGCTTCGCAGGCAGATAAATCCCAGATCATCACCAACGCGCGCCAGACTATCCAATTCGCAGAGGATGCCCGCGCGCTTTCCGCGGAACGCCAGGAAGGGGAGCGCATTCAGGCGGAAAAAAATGCCGCCGCTGCCGCAGCCGCCGCCAAAGCCAAGGCTGAAGCGGATGCAGCTGCTAGCGCCGAAGCTAAGCGGCAAGCCGAACTCACCGCAGCCCGGGAAGCGCAGATGAAGGCGGAGGCCGCAGCGCAGTCCGCTCAGCAGAAGGCAGCAGCGGAGATGGCGGCACAGAAGGCTGCCGCTGAGCAAGCTGCCTTGCAAGCCAAGGAACAAGCCGCAAGGGACGAGGCGGCCCGCGCACAAGCCGCGACCGCCGCGCTGCGCGCTCAGCTCCTGCAACAGCTCAACGAAGTGTTGCAGACAACGGATACGCCGCGCGGCCTGGTCGTGAATATGGCGGACGTCTTGTTTGAAACCGGCAAATACGCTTTGGCCCAGGAAGCGCAACTCAAGCTGGCCAAACTGTCCGGCATCATCCAGGCGCATCCCGGGCTGAACTTGGCTATTGAAGGCCACACCGACACGACCGGATCCGCTGACTTCAACATGAAGTTGTCGCAGCAGCGCGCCGACACCGTCCGGGAGTTTCTGATCTCGCAGGGACTCTCTCCCGACACCATTACCGCGAAAGGAATGGGCCAGGACAACCCGGTTGCAGATAACAGCACGGCGGCCGGACGCAAACAGAACCGCCGCGTGGAAATCATCGTTTCCGGTGAAGTGATCGGGGCAAAATTGGGCAAGTGAAGAGGACACTCGCCCTCCATTTCAGTCCCAGTCGTTTTGATATAGACTGTCTCACGTCCACTGGAGCGGAGGCAGCTAGGTCATGGCCTCACCTGCGAGAGCCCAGCATCTCTCAGAGTCCCCACCTTTAGGCACAGCTCCGCCTGATAAAGAAAACCGTCCAGATGCCTCTAGGACAAATCTGGTATGGATTCTCAGTGAATTTTGCGCGCAGTCCAATCTGAGTGCCCGCATTCGTCACTTTGTTAAGCTGGTGGAATGGACTAGGTCCGAGAGCAAGTCTTCATCGATTTCCGAACGAATCAAGCGCCGGAATGAATTGTTGTCTTTGCTCGAGGAAAATGGAGCACTGCGGGGGCAGTTTCAAGAAGCTTTTCATGCAATGTTGGGGGAAACGCAGGCCGTAAGCCTGTTTGCTGAGGCAGGCTTGCATCCTCACGAAAGTCTCTGGACTGAGGCGATTCGAAGGATAGTGGAACGGGTTTTTCCATCAGCGCGCGAGGATTCTGATCTCTCGAAGCTCGTCTACACGCTGCACAGTAACGATCGTTATATTCGCGGATTCCTCGAGTGGCCAGACGAATTGTTCCGGCGCATTGTTCGAGTTCTCACCCCAGGCGATGATCCTCTTGCTTGGAACGCGCAGCGAGTGGATCTAAAGCAGTCGCTTTGCCTCTTAGGATCCCACGTGGCGGGAGTGGGCCTGTCACCCGATTTTCGGGAGCGATGCCGGCCTTACTTGGTAGAGGAATCCCCGTTTTATCGAGTGCAGCGATTTGCTGGTGAAGCCGTTCGCGCGAACTCACCTGAGGAAGTTCATAGTCTCTTAGAAAGTTTGCGCGCTGAGATGATCCGTTGTGCGACGGAACTGGAGTACATCCATGAGGGAATGGAAGCCAAAGGTGTCAGCACAGCGCTTGAATTTGACGTAAGCATGATCCGACGCGCTTTGAGAAGAATGGACTCGATTGCGAACGTTTTGTTTGATGGCAGTGCTGGGGACTTCCGCGAAGTTAAGAGGCTATTAGACGATGTGATGCGTGCCCGTTTCGAGGACTTAAGTATTTCGGCTGTCGTGCGCGAAAATGCAGCACTGCTGGCTCGAAAGATTGTCGAAAGGACCGGGAAAACCGGCGAGCACTATATTGCGGATACGCGAAGTGAATATTGGCACATGTGGAAGGCTGCGCTAGGAGGCGGCTTACTTACCGTGGCAACGGCGGCTATAAAGATTAAAATCACTCTGGCCCAGTTGCCGCCCTTCTTTGAGGGACTACTGGTGGGCACGGATTATGCGGCCAGCTTTCTTATTCTGCAAGCCTTCGGCCTGGCTCTTGCGACAAAGCAACCGTCGATGACCGCTGCGACGTACGCCAGAATTGTTCGCATGACCCAGGGTGGGGAACGCTTGGAGAAACTGACAGATTTCATCAGTCGAATTACGCGTACGCAACTTGCGGCAGCATTGGGCAATTTGCTGACGGTCGCGCTGGGAGCCATCCTCTTCGCCGGCATCTGGTTTCGCTTGTTCGCTAAGCCCTACCTGGGCCCTTCCAGTTCGCACTACGTATACGAGTCACTGAATCCTCTTGCCTCGGGAACGGGACTGTACGCCGCGCTTACGGGAGTGATTCTCTGGATATCGGCGCTTGCTGGTGGATGGGTGGAGAACTTCGCGACGTATAATCGCGTCGGAGAAGCGATTGCCGACCATCCTTTGGGCCGACGCTTTGGGATCGATCGAATGAAGCGTGTGGCGAATAGTTTCGAACGGAACATATCGGGGTGGGGTACAAGCGTTGTCTTGGGCTACCTGCTTGGATTTATCCCGCTTTTGGGTCGGTTCTTCGGAATCCCTCTCGATGTTCGTCACGTTACTCTTTCAACTGGCACCCTGGCACTCGCAGCGGCGAGTCTTGGGAAAGAGTGGCTATACAGGGGCTGGTTCATTCACACCCTCTTTGGAATCGCGGTTATCTTCGTTCTGAATCTCGGTGTCAGTTTCGGGATTGCCTCCTGGGTCGCATTGCGCGCCTACGATGTTCCTTACAGTGATCAACTCCAATTGCTCGGATATGTCGTTAAAAGCTTCTTTCGGTCACCCTGGCGGTTCTTATATCCATCTCAGAGGATACCTGGCCGTCGGTGACCTCCCGGTTGCGGACGCCCTGTTACTTTTGACAATTGCCCGACCTTGATTGAATCCCTAGTCTCAAGTTCCTATAGCGCACTCAACCAAATGCGCAAATCTGTGGGACCGCCTGTCGCATGGAGGAAGTTTTTGGGAAAGTAAGACCTCCCCTCGAACACGGCGTGCCCCGAGCTTGGGTGATGCGAAGGAAGCAAATGAAATTTGCAGCGACCTTTCTCCTTGTTGGCGCGATGTTGTCAACTGGCTGTGGAAAGATGGGACTGCCTCCGGCTGGCCCTCCCGATGTCGAAGTCGTCGAAGTAGTGCAGCAAGATGTGCCAATCACAAGGGAATGGGTCGCCACACTGGATGGGCTTGTAAACGCTCAGATTCGCGCCCAGGTCGCTGGCCTTTTGCTTAAACAGAGCTATCCCAACGGTGCTTTTGTCAGGAAGGGGGCCCCACTCTTCGAGATAGACCCCAGACCCTTTCAGGCCGCGCTCGACCAAGCCAAAGGAAATCTTCGAGAGGCCACCGCGAATCTGGACCAAGCAAAAGCGAAATTGGGCAAGACGCAAATAGACGTGACGCGGTACACGCCTCTCGCAAAACAGAATGCCATCAGCCAGCAGGAACTCGATGACGCTGTGCAGGCCAATCTTGCGGCCAAAGCGCAGGTCGAAGGGGCTCAGGCAGGCATAGCAGGTGCTCAAGCTGCGGTTGAAAAAGCTCAATTGAATCTTGGTTTCACAAGCGTTATCTCCCCGGTTGACGGAGTAGCATCCATCGCCGGTGCCCAAGTGGGCGATTTGGTAGGCCCCTCGGGCGCTCCGTTAACGACTGTTTCTACGATGAACCCCATCCTGGTGAATTTCACGGTCAGCGAACAGGAATACCTGACAGCACTGCGAGAGATAACGAAGCAGGGCGAAAAAGAGGATCAGGCTCTGCGAAGACTCGTCTGGCAACTGCGGCTTACTGACGGCACGACCTATCCGCAAAAAGGGCAGTTCCACGCTCTGGATCGCCAGGTGGATGTGAAGACGGGAACGATCCTCGTGCAAGTCGTGTTCCCGAATCCGGGCAATGTTCTTCGCCCCGGTGGTTTCGGAAGCATCAGCACGGTGGCAAGGATCCAGAAAAACGCTGTACTCGTGCCGCAACGCGCCGTGAGTGAATTGCAGGGCGGCTACCTCGTAGCTGTGATAGGTGCCGACAATAAGGCCAGCATTCGGCCGGTCAAAATGGGCCCCAAGATTGGTACATCGTGGATTGTCGACGAAGGGCTCAAGCCGGGCGAACGAGTTGTTGCGGAAGGCGTGCAACACGTGCAAGAGGGCTTGGAAGTAAAACCTAAGCTTTATCAGGCGAGTTCCTTGGGGCAGGGAAAAGCTGATAGCGCCAAGCCGTAACCTATAACCATGGCCAAATTCTTCATCAACCATCCCGTAATGTCCATGGTGATTTCCATCGTCATGGTAATCGTTGGCGTAGTCGCCATGTTGAGCCTGCCCACTGCGCAGTTTCCCAACATCGCCGACCCTCAAATTCAAATCACTGCCACCTACCCGGGCGCCGATGCAATCACGCTCGACCAGTCCGTCGCCACTCCCATCGAGCAACAGATGAGCGGCGTGGACAACATGGAATACATGTATTCGCTGAACGCCAACAACGGACAGATGAAGCTGACGGTGGACTTCAACATTCAGACCGATCCCAACACCGACCTGATTCTTGCGCAGATGCGGCAATCGCAAGCGGCTTCACAGCTCCCGTCGGAGGTGAACGCACAGGGAGTTACGGTACAGAAGTCTACTTCTGCCCCGCTTATGCTGTTCGACCTTTACTCCCCGGAGGGCAGATACGACGCCCAGTTCTTGGCTAACTACGCGTATATCAATCTTCTTAGCCCACTTACTCGCTCCTATGGGATTGCCAGCGTCACGATTTTTGGCGCTGGCCAGTACGCCATGCGGTTTTGGTTGAACCCGAATCAGCTCGCCAAGCTGCAAATCACCGTGCCGGAAATCATCAACGCCGTTAAGGCTCAGAATACCGTGAATCCAGCGGGGCAAATTGGCGGCGAACCCGTTCCGGACGGGCAGGATTTTACCTACGCCGTGATCGCGCAGAGCCGGCTGGTTTCAGAAGAACAATTTGCTCAAGTCGTTGTTCGAGCCAACCCCGATGGCTCCATCGTGCGGCTGAAGGACGTGGCTCGCATCGAACTCGGCACCCAGGTTTACAACCTACGGGGGAGACTGGACAGCAAGCCTGCCGCCGTAATTGCAATCTACCAACTTCCAGGATCTAACGCGATTCAGGCTGCCCAAGGCGCCAAGGATCTCATGACTGAGGCGAAGAAGCGGTTCCCTCCTGGTCTTAGCTATGCCATCGCTCTTGACACAACGCTTCCTATCACGGAAGGGATCAGTGAGATTGGCCACACGCTGGTTGAAGCGCTTGTCCTGGTTATCCTGGTCGTCTACATATTCCTGCAAGGATGGCGTGCCACGCTGATCCCGCTTCTTGCTGTTCCTGTCTCGCTGGTCGGCACGTTCATGCTCTTTCCGCTGCTCGGTTTTTCAGTCAACACACTTTCGCTCTTCGGCTTGGTACTAGCCATTGGTCTGGTCGTGGACGATGCCATCGTGGTGGTGGAGGCAATCGAACATCACATCGAACATGGGCTATCGCCAAAAGACGCTGCTTTCAAAGCTATGGAGGAAGTGTCCGGTCCGGTCATCGGTATCGCAATCGTTCTGTCCGCGGTTTTCATACCAACTGCCTTCATCCCGGGTATTACCGGACGGCTATATCAACAGTTCGCCGTGACCATCGCGCTCTCCGTCATCATCTCCGCGTTCAATGCCCTAACGCTCAGCCCAGCACTCGGCGCCCTGCTGCTCCGTCCCAAGAAAGAATCTCGTGGCATTCTCGGGAAATTCTTCGCTTGGTTTAACCGTGTTTTTAACAGGGCAACAACCGGCTACGTCGGCTGGTGCGGCGTACTCATTCGCAAAGTGGGTGTCACCATCGTCATTCTCCTGGTGTTTGCTGTCTTGGCGGGTTTCTTCGGCGGCAAACTCCCTCGTAGCTTCCTGCCCGAAGAAGATCAGGGTTATGTTTTTGTCGCCTTGCAACTGCCCAACGCCTCTTCCTTGCAGCGGACCAGCGCCGCCGCCACAAAAGTGGAAGACATCATAATGAAAACCCCCGGCGTGGATCATGTGACTACCGTCATCGGTTACAACATGCTGAGTGGTGTGCAGAACACCTACAATGCATTCTTTTGGGTGACTCTTAAGGAGTGGAAGGAACGCAAAGCCGCTGACGACCAATACTGGGCTATCAAGATTCACCTGAACGTCGCGCTGCGCGAAATTGCCCAGGGCACCACCATCACCTTTCCGCCGCCATCCATTCCTGGTGTGGGAGCATCTGGCGGCGCCACCTTTGTCCTTGAAGATCGATCGGCAAGGGGAGTCGACTTTCTCCGGGAGAATCAGGAAAAGTTTATGGCTGCGGCGCAGAAGCGCCCGGAGTTTGCCGCCATATTTACAACCGCCCTGCCCACTGTTCCACAACTCTCCGTTAATGTGGACCGCGATAAAGTCCTGAAGCAAGGCGTCTCCCTCAGTGATGTCTATCAGACCTTACAAACCTTCATGGGGGGCGCATTCGTCAACTTCTTCAATCGCTTCGGACGCGTTTGGCAGATCTATGTGCAGGCCGAAGGTGACTTTAGGACGCGGGCCGAAAACGTGGGCCGCTTCTACGTGCGTAACAATGCCGGTCAAATGGTTCCGCTCTCCGCGGTTACCTCGATCGAACCGCGCCTTGGCCCTGAGTTCACCATGCATTACAACATGTACCCATGCGTACAAATTAACGGCATCACCAAGCCCGGATTTAGTTCCGAACAGGCGATGAAGGCGCTTGAAGAAGTCTTTGCACAGACGATGCCGCCAGGGATGGGTTTTGACTACATGGGCATGTCATTTCAGGAACAAAAGGCGCAGAAAGGCGTGCCGCCTTCCGTGATCTTTGGATTTTCCATCCTGTTCGTATTTCTCATCCTGGCAGCCATGTACGAAAGTTGGTCCTTGCCCTTCAGCGTTCTGTTGAGCACGCCAGTTGCTGTCTTTGGCGCCTTCGCCGCTCTCTTCTTGCGCCGGATCATCGGTCTCCTGGTGTTCAAGGATTACACAAGCCTGGCGTTGGAAGACAACGTCTACGCACAAATCGGACTAATCATGCTCATCGGTCTGGCCGCCAAAAACGCCATCCTCATCGTGGAATTTGCGAAGCTGGAATACGAAAAAGGGAAATCCCTTACGGATGCGGCCTTGGAAGGCGCCAAGCTGCGTCTGCGACCGATTCTAATGACATCGTTTGCCTTTATCTTGGGCTGCGTGCCCCTCTGGAGGGCGACCGGTGCCGGTGCAGCGTCACGCCAAGTGATGGGGACAGCCGTAATTGGGGGCATGTTGGCGGCCAGCTTTATCGCCATCTTCATCATTCCAGCCCTGTTCTACATGATCGAGCGTCTTGGCGGAGCGAAGCATGAGCAAGTGAAGGCGCCATTTGCAGCACCGGCCCCGGAGCCAGGAGACTAGGACCTCAAAATTCAAACTCAATGACCATAACTGGGACACATCAGGTGCCAATGAAGAGAAAGACTCAGAGCGATACTGATTGCCGTGAAAACAGTGAGGAATCTACTCTCGTGACCTGGCACCCAAAAAGCGGAAGAGGCCAGACCGGACTTCCGGTTTGGCTGTTTGTTGCGATTCTGGCACCTTTCCTCTGCGTGTCCGGGTGTGCTGTTGGGCCAAACTACGTGCGCCCCAAGGTGAATGCTCCTGCTGATTTCCGAGGAGTCGAAGGAGCAGCGCAACAGGCGTCGTTTGCCGATCTGCCGTGGTGGGAAGCTTTCAAGGACGAACGGCTCAAGGAACTGGTCCAGACCGCGCTGGCCAATAATTACGATTTGCGGGTTGCGGTGACGCGCATTGAGCAATCCAGACAAATTGCTGCTCAAGCCCGGGCACAATACTTTCCATTCGTCAATTATTCGGTAAGCGGCAGCGATGGCAAAAATGAATTCGTGGGTACTGTCAGCTCCACCCGCGGTAATGTGCAAGGATCCTTCCTGGGAGTGGCGAGCGTTGCCTGGGAAGCGGACGTTTGGGGGCGGCTGCGTCGCTTGAACGAGTCTGCGCGCGCTCAGTATCTGGCGACGGAACAGGCGCGGCGCGGGGTGATGCTCTCTCTCGTGAGCGACGTCTCTCAAGCTTACTTTCAGCTTCTTGGATTGGAACTCCAGCTCGATATCTCCAAACGAACCACGGGTTCGTTTGGAGAGACCCTCAACTTTTTCACTCAACGACTCGAAGGAGGGGTGGCTTCAAAGCTGGAAACATCCCGAGCCGCCGCAGCGGAGGCCACCGCTGCCGCGAACATTCCCGAGCTGGAACGACAGATTGCGCTGACCGAAAACCAAATCAGCGTGCTACTGGGTAGCAACCCTTCCGACATCAAGCACACCGCGAAACTGCTCGATGAAATCGTGCCGCCGGAGATCCCGGCCGGTTTGCCCTCTGCTCTTCTAGAGCGCCGGCCGGATGTCCTCGAAGCTGAGCAACTGATGCGATCTGCCAATGCCCAGGTGGGGGTCGCAACAGCCAATTTTTTCCCTCAAATTGGTCTCACGGCCCTGCTTGGACGAGCCAGCTCACCACTGTCCTCTTTATCTTTAGGTCAATCAACCGTTTGGAGCCTCGCGGGTAACGCCACTGGTCCTATCTTCCAAGGCGGTGCGCTCACCGCTCAGAAGCGTCAATCAGTGGCTTTCTGGGAACAAGCGAAGCTGCAATACGAGCAGACGTCGCTCAATGCCTTTTCGGATGTGTCAAACGCGCTCATTTCACGGCAGAAATATGAGGCGACTCGAATACAACAGATACAGGCTGTGCAATTTTACCAAGAGTCAGTCCAAGTTTCGCTCCAGCGGTACACAGCTGGTAAGGCCAGCTACTACGAAGTTCTCGAGGCGCAGCAGCAACTCTTTCCCGCGGAAATCTCACTTGCCGTGACGGAACTCAATCGACGGATAGTGCTGGTTCAACTCTACAGGGCTCTCGGCGGCGGCTGGAATCTGAAGGACCCAGACTGGCTGGGACCAAGATCACAGCCTGTCTCGGGCGCACCTTGAGCGCGTGAATGCACGGACCTGACTCCATCACATCACATGCCAATATCTGAGATTCTGCGCGAGGGCCTACAGTCCGCCATCATTCACCAATGCTCAAGCCGCAGCATGTAGACGGCAGCCGAGTTTGAAGAAAATGAACAAAACAACTCATGTTTTAGTAAGAAGACGGCTTATTAAAGCGAGCTTGCATAACTCTGATGGCCGAAGAAAGACAATCAGGTAATTGTGGGAATGAAAATCCGTCCGGACTGGCGCAGCGCGCAAACCGTGGGTGGTGGCATTCACGTTCGGCCTTCTGCATGGACTTGGTTTTGCCGGCGGGCTAAGCGCGGCCGGTTGCCCGCTGGGCACATTCCGTTGGCTCTGGCCTTTTTTACCGCAGGAGTCGAAGTTGGACACTTCTCCTTCGTTGCAGCAGCCGTCTTGTCGATTGCCGCAGTCCGAAAGCGGTTTGGCACCTTGCCTGCATAGTCCTGGCGGGTTCCGCCTTATGCAATCGGAAGCTTGGTGTCTTTAATGGCTTATTGCTAGACTGGCGGCGTTTTGAAGGGTCACTGAAATAGGAATGACATACCTACTGAATGAACCGTGGCTCTTGGGCCTGCTGGTCGCGATCGTTCTGGCGGCCACGATTGAGGTCGGACGGCGAACCGCTGCCTACATTCATATTCACGACGACCCAAACCGCAAGGAACAAATGGTCGCCATCCGCGATGGACTCTTTGTTCTGGTCAGCCTGCTACTGGGTTTCACGCTGGCGCTGTCTGTGCCCCGCTACAACGAACGCCGCACGCTACTAGTAGAGGAAGCCATTTCCATTGATACGACCTATCTCCGCGCCGCCATGCTCCCCCAGCCCTATCCCGATAACGCCCGTGACCTCCTGCGACACTACGTCGATGCCCGCCTCGATCTCGACAACGCCGGCCTCGACGCGGTCCGCTTCAACGAGGCGGCGCATCGTTCCAAACAGATTCAGGCTGAGCTTTGGGCAGACGCAGTTGCCGTTGCCCAAACAGACCGCACAGTCATCGTGGCCAGTTACGTCAACTCACTGACTGAGACCACTGATCTCCACGACAAGCGCATCGCAGCATCGGAGAACCGCATCCCCACCTCCATCTGGCTCTTGATTCTCTCCGTTTCCATAATCGCAATGTTCACTCGCGGCCTAACGCTAACGCGGCGGTTCTGGCTGACGCTCGTCCTCGCGCCTATCACCATCGCGATCGTTGTTGCGCTAGTGGCTGACCTCGATTCCCCGAGCACCGGCCTAATCCGTCTCGACCAGCGTGCCATGCAGCGCATCAAAGCCGAGTTCGGCTCCGAGCCATAGCGCCGGCACTGATCGTCCGCAGCAAGCGCCCGAAGAAAACGACGAAGAAAGCCGAAGCAGTCCACCATAGCCGCAAATTAGATGGTTCGCCGGCGCCCACTTCGCGGCTCTTGAGAACGCACTGCAGTCGGTTACTCCCGAACTCGGGTACTATTTAATCCTTTTCAACCGCGCTTCGGGCTGGTTTCGGTCTTTGCCAAAGAATTTCGGAATCCGCCGCCTGATTCGGGTAGAACCGCTCCGACTCCGCGTTCGAGGGAATCAGAACGAGGTCGACGCGGCGATTGTAAGCCAGCCAAGCCGCACGGGAATCTCGCGCCCGGGTTTGAGGAGGTGGGTTTGGATTGCGGGTCTGCAAGTCGCTTACCGTGGCTTTGTCCAACTGCTTCTGCCTGCCGTAGGCTGCGCTATCGATCTTCTCAGGGGCGATTCCTTGTGAAACCAGGAAATTCTTGACGCGTTCGGCGCGGAGTTCGGATAAAGACTGATTGTAACCATCCGCTCCGCGCTTGTCGGTGTATCCGACCAGGGAGAGCTTCGCTTCAGGGTCATACTCCAGATACTGCTTGAATCCAGTAGCCAGGATTATCAGTGCTTCCTGCTGACTGCGAACGAGTCCCACCTCCGGGTAGTTCTTGGTGGGATAGTCGGTCGGGAAGAAAACGCTGTGCAGCAGGACGGTCGGAATAGGCTCGATGGAGCCCTTCAGGTGCACCGCCACCGTCTGGGTGTCCGACCCTCCACACACGTTCGTCGCCTTCAAGGTGTATTTAAACTGTTCATCCACTGGGCCGTTGCCGCTTTGCGTTGGGCTGAGGGGAATGGACTTCGTGCCGCTCGCATCAACGGAGCCACCCGGGTCCAGCGAAGCTGCATCGGAGTTGGATGACGACCAGTTCAGCGTGGTGCTCCCTTGCTCGATGATCTTGTCGCCGATGCGCCGGTATGGGACTTCCATCGGTGAAGCGCTCAGCGACGACTGCACCACAGGATTCACTTCCACGGTCGTGCTTGGCTTTGTCACACCACCCGGTCCTGAAGCTGTAAGCTGATACACCGTGGTTTGGCGAGGCGAAATGGTTTTCTCGCCCGACGTCGGAACGGGACTCATGCCGCTCATGTCGGCTTCGACAGTTTCCTTGGACACCCAGGCTAACTGCGTGTTTTGGTTGCAGTCGATTTTCGCCGGATTCGCGGAGACCGATCCGCTGACAGGCGCCACAACGACGGTGGCACTTGCGATGCCGGCCTTAAAGCGTTGCGCGGATGCAGGCAGCCCGTTGGTCGCCGAACCACGCGGCCAGGGCTTGATCTTTTCTTTTCCATTCGAGATATCAACAATCACGCGTTGGTCCGCCGCGACCGTGAGTGCGCCGGACCACAGTTCCTTGCCATTCCGAGTGACTGTCACTTGGTGCGTTCCAGGTGGCACAACCAATTCCTGGTGCCAAATGATGTCGTGATTGAACTCATCCACGTGCCCCACGAAGTAGTCGGTCTTTTTGCCATTTAGAAGAACGGCGGCGGCTGTTGCCCCGTGAAGATGCCCTACTTCAATCTGAATTCGTCCCCGCGGGCCTGGCACCGTTTCGCCAACAGGTTCCAGCTTTATGTCCACGGGTACCGTCTTATCCGAATCGATGGACACATTTTGCTCGACAAATTTGTACCCATAGTTGGCGACGATCAAGTGGTGTGAACCGACTTCGAGCTTGATGGTCCGATTGCCGGGACCAATAGCCTTGTCATCGACAAATGTGTAAGCCTGCTTGGGAGTGACTGATATCTTCAATTTTCCCGGCTTCGCGTTTTGGGCAAATGCTACAGAGCCGAGCAACACCGTTGCTGCAAGCACCAGGGAAAAGGTTCGGATTCTTTGAGCGCACATAAGCCACCTCCTGCAGATTCTTCTAACGCCGTTTCGTGAAATCGGCTGTGGCGCAGAGCATAGATGCCCAGTGGCGGTCGTGCATATTGGCAATTGTGACAGATACAGGAATGGCTCCGTCTACCGAGCTTGGTAACAGGACAGGGATTTTGACCGGGCAATAAGACCGCATGCCGTCGAGTCAAAGGCATGCGGTTGCAAGACTGGGGAAGCGCAACACCGTTCTCGCCTGACCGGAACACTTGTCCTTGGACAATTCCATGGCCAAAGTCACCGATAACTGATTGTGCAAACTTGAGATTACCCAAATTGCTAGGAAATGGAAGCGCTGATACATTTGATTGTAGTTCTAGTACTTCTAGAACTACAAGAATATGCTTCGTAACCGCTTTTTGCGTCCCATGGTCGGGCTCCTAACCCTAGCCTTTGCCACCTCATTGCTTGCCCGGGGACAGACTTGGGCTTTCTTGGGACACACCCAGGTGGACCCAAGTCAGGATCATGGTAGGGTCCAAATCACGCGTCGTGATCGCCTCTTTCGCGCCGTTCAGTTGCGGGTCAGCGACGTCATTTTCTTTGATCGCATCGTCGTCCACTTTGGTAATGGGACCTCGCGGGAGCTTGCCGTTAGCGAGCGAATCTCGCCCGAGGGAAGAAACTATGTCATCGACCTACCTGGTGAACGTCGCCCACTCGAAAGCGTCGAGCTTTGGTATTACAAAGAACCCTGGGGACACAATCCAAGTGTGAGTCTGTACGGTATCCCTTTGGGATACATCGACGGCGAAGATACCCACCAAGAGTATTAGATTCGGCCAAACGGAAATTATTAGGAAACAGGCACCAGCAAACTGGCACATCCCACCTGCTCGGCCAACATTGCCAGCGTGCCGACGAAACAGATCCCCACCGCCAGTTCACGGCCGGCCGGGGACCCGAGGGGTAATCTTAATTACTCCTCCATGATCCCCTTGGCACTGCGAGCAACTACGGCTGAACCAACGGAATCGAGCTTGCGAGTTGACCCACGGTATCGACGAGGCAGCCCAAGGCGTTCAACGCTTAAAGAAGTCTCCCAAACTCTCCATGGAAACCTACCACAAGTCCATGGCGGGTCTCGAACGCCGTCGTTCCATCATCAACCTACAATTCATCCTTGAATGCGCAAACTGGGAACCGTCCAGGAACAACGGCTTTGTCCGGATTGTGGCAACGCCTGTCCGGCCCTGCATGGTGGCGGCATAATTGTACCCGTCTTCGAGGTCATTTTGGGTTGCGACAGTGATACCAGCGGTCTTCACTTAGTGCCGACAGGCTCAGACACCCCGAAAGAGTTCGGCCAGCGTAATTTGAAATCCGAGAGCGATTTTCTCGATGTTTATCAGCGACAGATTACGCTCGCCACGTTCGATTCCACCCATATAAGTCCGATCTAAACCACAAATATCCGCAAATTCTTCCTGTGACACGCCGAGCTTCTGCCGTCTGCCTCGGACGTTCCTGCCGAACCGAACTCGTACATCAATGGGCGTCACAGTACATGCTATTAGCCAATTCTGCTGTTGATATGTCCACGGACGATAAGTATCATTGAACCGACTGTCGCTTGTTGCTGGTTGCATGACAGTTAGGATTCGAGGTCCGTTTGAGCTTCTCGTCGGCACGTACAAACGCAGAAATTCTGCCATTCGGGCTGTCGAAAAGTAGACTTTTGACATCGGTATCCGCTCCGGCTGAGGATCACTCAACCGTAGAGCGAGCCAGTGACGAAGCACTTATGGCCATGCTTCGTGATGGTAGGCAGGATGCGATTGGGTGCCTTTTTAGAAGGTACGCTCGGACCATCCGCACTGTTGGTAAGCGCATTCTTCACGACCCAACGGAAGCCGAAGACCTCGTTCAGGAAGTCTTTCTGTATGTCTTCAGGAAGCACGATTTGTATGATTCCTCCAAGGGCTCTGCTCGTTCTTGGCTGATTCAAATTGCTTATACCCAAGCGTTCCTCCGAAGGAGGAAGCTCAAGTCTCTTGGTCTCTATGAGACCGTGCCTGAAGGAAATTGCACTTCTTACCCTACGGACCTCCCCTACGACCACAGCGTAGAAGCGCTCTTCGGCCGCCCCTGTTGGAAGGCGATTCTAGATGACCTGACCGATGACCAAGAACAAGTTCTGAAACTCCATTTTTTTCAGGGATACACGTTCGCGGAGATCGCGGAAAAGCTTGGCCAGACCTACGCCAACATCAGAAACCACCACTACAGAGGCTTAGAGAAACTTCGCAAACACCTAGTACAAAATGCCCCGAACAGGCGATGATCTGTGTGTTGTAGACCGAACTTCGATGGGAAGTCGAGGTGCTCCCTGAATGGCTCCGCATGAGGAATTTCTGCAATTGTGCGCTGTTGCGACCGCTGGCGAGCTAACCTTCCACGAGCAACAGAGGCTCGGCGCGCACTTGGAGACTTGTGCGGAGTGCCGGCGGATTATACACGAGTACGCAATAGCCTCGCAGCTTGGCGCCGCTGCGCTGGCTTCTGAGTTCCCTGTAGAGGAGACGGAATCCGAAGGTTCCTGGTCTATTGTGGAAGCTGAGAAAGCGTTCCTTAAGCGTCTGCAGAAGGAAATTAAGTCTTCCGGGCCAGCGGGAGAAAGTCGCGGCGAGACCGCCGAACGAGGCCAACGCTTCAGGTATCGCTCATCGGCGGTTCAGTGGCGGGGAATGTGGATGTCACTTGCCGCAGTTGCACTGCTTGCGCTAGCGCTTGCTGTTACTGCCTACCGAACAGGGGTGAAACGGGGAGCGGAAGCTACTCGTGCTACGGGTGACCCATCTAAGGAGGCGGCCGCCCTTGAAGAGCAAGCCAGCGATTTAGGGCATGAACGAGCTCAATTCCTAGCAAAGCTCGCAGATGAAGACAGATCGATAGCCGATCTAGAATGGCAATTGTCGGGACAGAAAGCGGTAATCGACGCCTTGAAAGCCAAGACTGCTGCGGGCCGACAGCCAGCGAGCGGGCAAGAAATAACGCAGCCATCCAGCGAGGTTGTTCTACAACGAGATCAAGAATTGGCGACAGCCCAGGCGAGACTGATCGAATTACAGAAGACCATCGACACATTGTCGGGGCAGCGGGATGAGCTTGCGTCGCACGCGGCGGTCTTGCAGGCGAAGGTCGGAGACCTGACACAACTCGTCCGTGATCGCGAACTCGAACTTGAACAGAAGGAAGATCAGGTCGCAAAGGACAAGGACTTGCTTGAGCATGACCGGGACATCCGCGAACTGATCGGAGCCCGCGATCTATACATCGCGGAAATTCACGATGTCTCAGGTAATGGAGAAACACACAAAACCTACGGCCGCATCTTCTATACCCGAGGAAAACGGCTGGTTTTTTACGCCTACGATCTGGACGCACAACGCAGCTTCCAACAAGCCAGCAGCTTCCAAGCCTGGGGCGGCGAGGGCCGAATAAGCAGCAAGCTCTAAACCTCGGGGTCTTTTACGAAGACAACGCGAGCAAGAAACGTTGGGTTCTGAGGGCCGACAATCCGAAGTCGCTAGAAGATATTGACGCAGTATTTGTGACGATTGAACCGAATGGGGGCAGTGAACACCCGAGCGGGAAACAGTTGTTGTTCGCCTACCTCCGCATCAACCCGAACCATCCGTAGCATTTCACTTTCCGAATTCTCCTCCCCCACCTGTGGCCGAAGGCCTAGCCTGGTTAATTCATCAGACGCCAGAATTGTAGCGAAGGAATCTGTCCGCCGGTTCAAGGCGAGAGTGGCTGAACTCGGTTGGGCTGTCCCTGTTGGGAAGAGAGGGACAGGAACTGATGACGTTCGGCCCCGAGTCCCGCCGCTTTTGCGGGACTCGCTTTTTTTTCGTTGGCAAGTTCAGTAGAGCAAGGCAAGGGCGGCTGGCTGCTTGGACGACTGGGCGAGCAACCGGGCTCGTCCTTTGGCTCGTTGAATCGCGTCAAATGGCAGTTGGCGTTCGATCTCGGCGAGCGATGGCGAACCTTGAATATGCGGTTCCCCCTCCGATTGCGCGGCGGTTATCCAGGCATAGGCGCATTCGAGGTCTTTGGCCGTTCCTCGCCCGGTTGCGTACATGTAGCCCACCGCTGCTTGTGCTTGATGATGCCCTTGCTCCGCGGCCTTCTGAAACCACTCGAACGCGACCCTATCGTTTTGTGCGACTCCTTCTCCCT
>Ga0210410_10000548_pt1 | contig 40753 bp, 45 predicted proteins | sample IncBWC4MmetaG_FD_161058 | JGI IMG/M metagenome (GOLD analysis project Ga0210410, IMG submission 161058) | Forest soil microbial communities from Barre Woods Harvard Forest LTER site, Petersham, Massachusetts, United States - Inc-BW-C-4-M | ecosystem: Environmental > Terrestrial > Soil >...
CTCGCTTCTTCGCAATATCGCCACCGCGACGGCGGCATTGAATTACTCCCGGCGAACGCAGGGGATCTAATGGCTTACGCCAGCGAACGGAGTTTTCTCCCGCTCGGCCTCGTAATCGTCGACGGATGGCCGCTATTGGGAGTACTTCAATGATGATCCATTTGCCGCGCAGGATCGAGAGTTCGCGCTAAAGCTGTTTCTGACCCATGCACATTTTTGGTTTTGTGTCGCGCCGTGGCTGGAGAGGAAGTCAGCGGAGGCATAAGAACGAATAGATATAGAAGAGAAAGCGTCGATGAAAGGACATGAGCGATGACCAAACCACGAAGGTCGATCACGGGGGAGGTCCGGGAGGATCGCGACCCACAGCGACCTGCCAAGCCAGGCTCAGGGAAGCGAAAGGAAACGCAGCTTGAGTTGCCCACAGGAGAACCAGATCTGGACGCTCTGCGTTCCGTCACGCGCGAATGGCTCGTGCCGCGACTGGTTGAGAAATTCCTGCGTATGCACGGAGTCGAATTGAGGTGGTCGCAAACATCTGTAAATCCAACCAACCGCATATCGACTCCCGTAGTAGGGAGCGAAGCGAGCGCTGGTAGCCCGACTCAGGATAGCGAAACGCTAATGAACAAAAAACGACCAATACGTGGGCCTAGGTAGAGGGCATTTGAAAGGTTCCCCCTCGAAATGAAGATGTCTGAACTATCGAACAACACCGGAAGCCTTGCTGAATTTGCTGCCGTGAGATGTGCGGTTTACACACGGTATTCCTCGGCGCAACAGCGAGAGACCTCTACAGAAGACCAAATTCGCAACGCTCGCAAGCTTGCAGCCGAGAAAGGCTGGACTATTCTCGATGAGTACATTCGCTCGGACGAGGAACTTACGGGACGCACGATAGAGGGTCGGGACGGCTTGACCGAGCTAATCCGTCTTGCGCAACAACGCCCAAGACCCTTTGATGCCGTTCTCATCGATGATACGAGTCGTCTCGGCCGTTACTTGCCCGATGTACTGCGGGAATGCGACCGGCTCATGCATTACGGGGTTTTTGTTTACTTCGTAAGTGACCGCTTGGACACTCGTGAGGAACACTCACGCATCATCCACCTACTCAAAGGATACGGCGACGAACGTTTCGTGATAGACCACGGAAATAGAGTTCATCGAGGACAAGAAGGTCGTGTTCTCCACGGATATATCCATGGCAGCAGGTGCTACGGCTATAAGAATGTCCCCGTTTACGCAGAAAATCCCAGAACGGGACGGCAGGGCCTGATTGCCGTAACGCAGGAAAAGATACCCGCACAAGCTGAAGTCGTTAAACGAATCTGGGAAATGCGTGCGAATGAACTCAGCTTTGGCCGCATTGCGAGAACCATGAAGGCAGAAGCAATTGCGCCACCGGCCAACCCGCATACAAATCGAGCGCCGGCTTGGTACGCCTCGACAATTAAGCAAATCGTTAATAATGAGTTGTATCGTGGTTGGCGAGTTTGGAATCGTACCCAGAATGCATTCAATCGCCCCGAAGGAAGAAAGGGTGTGCGGAAGCGTCCCCCATCGGAATGGATACGGAAAGAAGTCCCCGAACTGCGCATCATTTCAGACGAGCTTTGGGAAAGGGTACAGGCGGTCAATCGGCGTGGACGTGACAAATACTATGCAACCCGCCAGGGCGGACTGAACCGCACTGAGACGAGCCGCACGTATCTGTTCAGCGGCTCTATGGTCTGCGGCGTCTGTGGCGGGACGTACACAGTGGTTTGCGGGAAGAAGCCAAATGTCCGCTATGGGTGTCCCAATTACCGCTACCGTGATACCTGCACGAACCGAGTGACCATTCTTCGCACACGGCTAGAGCAGCAACTTATCGCTGCCCTTTCGGCAAACCTTTTGGATAGCCGTTTGGAAGATGAACGTGTGCGTGAATTCACTGCACAGTTGAAGGCTCAGATTGAGATTGAAGAGAAGTTGGCTCGTGAGGCCGAACTGGATTCCCCAAAACTAAGCGAAGAACGTTCCGATTTGCAGGCACAAGCCCACAATCTGGTCGATGCGATTGCCAGACACGGACTGTCGGCGTTTCTTTCGACTCAGCTTGAAGCCGTAGAGTCACGACTGGCTGAAATCGGCCACTTGTTAACTGCAAAACGAGAAACCAAACTGCACAACCTCACCGATGAGCAGATACGGGAATTTTTGCGCCAGGAATGCAAGGACTTTCGTGAGGTACTGACAGGTGACCCTATCGTGGCGAAGCGTGAAATCCAGAAACGCATCAAGAAGCTCGTATTAACGCCGAAGCAGACGGCGACTGGAGCCGTGCTTGAAGTCACCGGCGACGTAGGATTGTTCCAGCGACCAGATGTAATAGTGAACAATTTGATGGATGAAACTGCTCAGCATTACACTCACTTCTGCGTCGTGATTACCGGCATTGTCCTTGACCCATCACTGGCGCTATCTGCTTAAATCAGTTAGGGCAAGCGCTGACCTCCAAATAGCTATTGTTGCCACAGGTTCACCTGCGGCTCGATGGAAGCGACACACATCGAGCCGACGTGGAGGCCGGCCGGACGGTCGACATGCTGCGCAGAGCCGCCAACAGCAACTTTACAAATCGTCCGGACCAGCTCAACCATATAAAAAACCATAGGCTCCCGCGACGAGCGAGGTTTGTCCAGAGTTTTGTGTAAACGGCCAAGATTTGTTTTTGGGGATGGGGCGTCGGGGAAGGGGGCAGGTTCCCTTCCCCGGCTCATCTCTGTAGAAGTGGGATGCACGTTCTGTTGGGAGTAATCGGTTGTTGTCGTGTTATCGAAGCAGTCTGTTGGCTTGTATCGTTGTGCTCCTTTCTCTCTGCCCCAGTTCGCTGACAATGGCGGGCTCCATTCCCTCGTCCACACCCCCGTATCGGCTGCGCCTCTTCCACACTCACACCGGGAAGCGGCTCAACATCGTCTATCGCCACGGCAACACATACGATCCGAACGCGTTGATGACGATGAGTCATTATTTGCGCGATCACCGCACCGGTGATGCTCGTGACTACGATCCTCGCCTATTCGATCTGCTTCATGATCTGACGATCGCCGTGGGCCGGCCCAACGCTGAGATTGACGTAGTTTGCGGTTACCGCACACCGTGGAGCAACGAGTATCTGAGAACTCACGGCCACGGCGTGGCGCCTCACAGCTTACATATGCAGGCGATGGCCATCGACATTCGCGTGCCGGGAGTTCCGACGCCTGAACTCCGGGACGCCGCGCTGGCGTTGCATCGTGGTGGTGTGGGCTACTACGCGAGTTCAGACTTCGTCCATGTCGACGTCGGTCGTGTGCGTCGTTGGTAGTTTTTTCTACCTCTTCGGATACGGATAGCCTTTGGCCAGCACGGCAGCCAGTTTTCGGTCGTGGCCATAAATGTCGTCGTAGAAATGGACTTCATTTTCGTAGGCGATGGCAGTGCCATACACGATAAACACGGGCACAACGCGCGCCAGAGTTACGGTAACGTTGTCCTTGCCGCTTTGCATTCCTTGCTGCACGCGATCCAGAGTCCAGCCAGGATTGTTGCGCAACACCCAGGTCGTGAGTTCAGCGGGCTTTTCGACTCGAATGCATCCCGCGCTGAAATCGCGCCGGCTTTGCGAGAAGAGCTCTGTCGAAGGTGTGCTGTGCAGATAGACCGAATACTCGTTCGGGAACATTAGCTTGACCAGTCCAAGGGCGTTGTTCGCCCCCGGCTTCTGCCGAATTGCCAATTTTCCCGCCTGCAATTGCGCCAAGACATCGTCGGGAACTGGACCGGATGTAACAACTTTTCCATCGAGCCTTGTAATTTCGAAATTCTGCGTTGCGACATAGTTGCGATCCCGCTTGATTGCGGGAACAGTGCTTCTGCGCAGGATACCCGGCGGCACATTCCAGTAGGGGCGCAGCACAATGAAAGTCATATCGCGCGTAAAAACGGGTGTCTGAGTACTCATCGCCTTTCCGACCACAACCCTCATTTCGAGAGCGACCTTGTTGTTTTCATCGAGCGCCCGCAGGCGGAAGTCTGGAATGTTGACGATGATGGGCGGCGCGGAGAATTCTGTGGGCAGCCAGCGCCAGCGTTCGAGCGTAAGCTGCAATTGGCGAACGCGATCCGAGAGTGGGACATTCAGTTGTTTGATCGTGGCCGGTCCGATGCGCCCATCGTCGTCAAGGCCATGCCGCCGTTGGAAGCGTCTTACTCCCTCCGCCAATGTTGCATCGTAGATTTGACTGTCGTGCGGCTGGGTACCGGGCGGCAGATCTCCGAAAAGAGTGAGAAGGCGCACTAGCCGTGGCACGCCTGCGTAGGTTTGACCGGGATCGATTGGTTTCGGAGGAGTCGGAAGATTTTCGCCATCGTCCTCGCGGGCCAGTTGCACATATCTCGCGAGGGCTTGCTCGGTGCGGCGATAGGTTGCGAAGGGCGGTTCAATTGCGTCCAGCACGGCGGAGATGTCGGACGCCGACAGCAACTGATCCCGAAGAAACTTGGCCAGGTCGTACTTCTTCTGCTCCACCGTCAAGCCGAACTGAAAATGTTTTGGATTGATGCGCCCAATCCGCAGATCGGAAACGTAGCGCATCGTTGAGACCGTGAGAGCCACGTCAAAAACGGAAGCGTCGGAATTCGAGTTTTGCAGCGAGTGCAAGCGGCCGTTCCATCTCGATGCGTCATAGTCCTCCGGTTCGAGTCCCTTTTTCCATGCATTTCGAAACATGTCGATCATCGCGAAAGCCTGCGGAGATGGCGTCGCTCCCTGGACCCAAGCCGGCGCGTAGCCCGCCGGTTGGTAAAACTCCCGCAGCGATGTTTGGAGGTCTCGAAAATTCGGCCAGCGCATTTCATTGAACTGGCCGGCAGAGATGAGGCTCGGAATCGATGAGGGCTGAGCGAAGGCGGCGCAGGTCAAAGCGACGCCCAGAAGCGCTTGCTTCCAGACAGCACGCAATCCTCGCACTTGATCACTGCGGTCCAACGGATAAACCATTTGAGTTGTCCTCCGCAGAAAGCTGCGACAGCTCACGCGACGCGCTGTTCCAGCCAGTATTCGTGATGCAGACCGCCCAGGATGTCCTTCACTCTGATTTCAGAGTCACCTGGCAATCTGTGCCCTTGCATTTTTGATCGTGGCAGGGGTTTGTCCGTGGCTGTCTCGGGAATACCCGGGCCTAGGCTGGAGTGTGGCCGTCCTCTATTGTAGTGCGTGACCCAGGAACGCATCGTCATCCGGAGATGACCTTCGTTCAGCAGAATCATGCAATCTAGGCACTCTCGCACTCTCTCCTTACTGTTCCTACCAGCCGTTCGCAAAATGCGTTCGCTTTGGGTGCACGCGCTGGCGTGCGCAATACTGTCAGCCCAAATGATCTTTTAAGCTCTTCATCCAGCTCGGACGAGAAGATTGCATCGCGGTCATGGATCAGGAACTGATAAGAATGGTCGCTCGGGATCGCTTCCCGAAACTGCTGCAGTGTCCAGTCTGCAGTCGGATGCGCAGTCACGTTGTATCGGGTGCACGCAGCTCCGCCCAGTTGCTTCGGCCAGTATTTGCGGACGGTTTGTGGCGAAACGCAGATGCCGAGTTTTAAGGACAGTTCATCCGCGATGCGCTCTTCTCCCCAGGTCACGTTCTCCCTTACCATGCGAGCGATCAGCTGGCGGATTTCCTTGGGCAGCGGTGGCCGCCCGCCGCGTGATTTCCAACGCCGGTACAGTTTGAAGCTCTTCCGGTGCCAGCGGACGAAAGTCGCTGGCGTCACGATGGCGAGCGCTTCTTTCCAGTCAAAGAGCCGAGACCAGAGCACCAGCGACAGCCGTGCCGCATCGGTCAGTCGGCGAGGCCGGATCTGGTGATCTTGGTAGTAAGCGAGCTGCTTTCGCAAGAACAGGACTTCCGCCGCTACTGCTGTCCGGCGACGAGCGACGACGTTCATGAACTGCAATCCATCCCGCAGCAATTCCCAGACGACGAGGACGGAGCGGAGGTTGCGTCTCCAGGCGATTTGAAAGCCAAACATGAGAGTTTTAGCTTCGCATCAGAACGGAACAGGCTTCTTCACGAACGGCAGAAAATTACTTGAATTCGACCCGGCATTGATCCCATCTTACGAACTGCCGAGGTTTTTGCGGAGCACAAGTTGGACGCGCCCGAATACTCAATCCCGACGATGAAAGAAGGTTTCCCCAACGGGTCTCCGATGTTGTGATACGAAGTTGACCCAGTTTGGAGAGAGCTGCCCAAACCCGTGAGCTTATTTGGGATTAGCTTTGTTCATACAGTCTTTGAGGAACGACCTGCGGTCTTCTCCCTTGAGGTTCTTCCTGTCGGCGAGATTCTTGCAGACATTCAACTTGTCCTTCTGACTCATGTCGCTAAGTGGCTGACTACCAGCTTTGCTGAGGCAGTCCTGCATAAAGTTCTTGCGATCGTCTCCTTTGAGGCCCCTATTGTCGGCCACGTTGTTACAGGCTTTCATTTTGTCCTGCTGAGATGCTCCCTGCTTATCTGCCTCGGCGCCTGCGGGAAGCCCTAAGCTCATCGCCAACGATAACAAGATCACGACTGGCAATACTCTCTGCGAAATTCCGGTCATTTGGCTCTCTCCTCTCTAATTTCTGTGTAGTTCGATCCTACGGCCCACACTTGCCCGGCCCCGCTCGCGCAATCTCGTTCACCGGCAAACTGCGCGTGGACCGCAGGGCGCGGCTCGTCCGCCTCAAACCACCTGCAAACTTGTTTTCCCTTCAACCTAATGTGTGTGCAGGAGCTGCGACAGACTAAGCAGGTTTTGGGGAACCACGCGGATAACACCCCAGCGTGGGCTGTCAATTTCAGAAATCAGGAAGAACGAGAGGGACACCGCAATCGGCGCGATCAGAAACAGGTGACGATTCGTTCGATGTGCGACATACCCGAGTAACAAGTTGCAGCCGATGGCGACAGCGGCCAGCAGCATCCACGCCGCAATGGGGATACGGTTCCACCAAGCGGCCTGAGTGTACCCCTGCGAGTTCAATACATCGTTCATGCCGGAAACCACGAGGGCAACCACGGGTGTGACCTGCGTCGCCGCCCCCGGCCGAGCCGCGGACCACAGGTCGTTTTGCAGCTTAGCTGTATCGGCGTTAACCTTCGCAAGGATCCGAGGGTCGTTAGTCGTGTAAAACAATATGCGCTCATCGTTGTACTTCTTCAGTAGCTCACGCAATCTAGCCCCGTCACCAGTGGGGAGCAGGTCGGCCCGTACGTACTCTGTGCCGATCGCGTTCGCCTCGGTCTCTTCGTAATTCTTGCGCTGATCATACCGGCTAATGGCCATCGAAAAAGTGAACCCGATAAGCAGTCCCAGCAGCGTCAGGATTGCACCGAGCACAATGCCGAAATCCGCCCGCTCATCCTCCTGCAGGGGGCGCACTCTGTTACGAAGGGTGTCGCCGGCCTGCGCCGAGAGCGACAGAACCACGAATGACAAGGCAAACACCAGAGGCGGGAAGTTCAGCAGGTTCATTGCCTGTAAGCTCCCTAAAGTCAAGCCAAAGCTCCCTAAAGTCAAGCCAAAGCTCGCTATTAAGCGATAAACTCCACCATTCCAGTTGCCAGATCGTACATCGCGCCGGCGATCTTGATGCTTCCTTTCTTTTCCAATTCCTCCAAGATTGGACTACGCCGACGAATCTCGGCGAGACTTAACACGACATTCGTTCGCGCTACAGCATTAACATAGCTAGCATTCTTGCTCGACTTTTCACCGTCGAACTTCGTCTCCGGTATGGCTGGTTTGATTCGCGCCAGCAGTCCAGTAAGATTGCCAAGCACGACATCGTCGATAGCACCTTTCACTGCCCCACACGCCGTATGTCCTAAAACGAGGACCACCTTTGCGCCGGAAACCGCACACCCAAATTCCATGCTTCCCAGCATATCGTCGTTTACGACGTTTCCCGCAACACGTCCGGTGAAAATGTCTCCGATGCCTACATCGAATACGATTTCAGCTGGCACTCGGGAGTCAAGGCATCCAAGTACGACTGCGGCTGGGTATTGCCCCGCCGCGCTTGATCGTTTCTGAGCTAGATAATCCCGGGGGGCCATCTTCCCTGTACGGAATCGCTCATTCCCCTTCTTTAGTTCGTCAATGACCTGCAACGGTGTCATCCTGTCGCGTTGTTCTTTTGTCAAAGACTCGCTCATGCTGGCCGCAAGCTGCATAGATAAAAAACTAAGTGTAGGACTGATCGCGCAGGCGCCGAGGGCCGTGCTGAGAAATCTGCGACGGTCCAAAGCTCCGTTATCCACCGACTCGTAAGAACCTTCCATGACCCTTCTCCTCGTTCCTGAAGTGCGCACTGCGGCACCTTGACTTGTGGGGTCTTCTCACCATCTCTTGCTCGCATGGCAGCCGGAACTCAGACATCGTCCGGAGCGAAAAGCTCAGAATTTGAAAGCTCGGTCTGGACAGCTAATCTGCGCTTTGCCGTGTCAGCCCGCTTCCAACGTCTTTTCAACTGCACTTAGTCGAGTTATTGGCCCGGTGGCGGAAGTGTCAGGGGGTCCGAAAGCGTGAAACTGAGAGCTGATTCTGCCGGAACTTCAATCTGTTTGTTCCCGGTCAATGCACCTCCGACCAGTCCTGCGCCCGCCCCTGCTATGGCTCCAATGGCTGCTCCCTTACCCCCTCCGGCCAGCCCTCCGATCAGCGCCCCCCCGGCCGCTCCCCCCCCCGGTGGTGGCGGCCGTCCGTTTGCCTTTGCCTTTTTCCGTGCTGCTTAGCAGAGCGGTCTTGATGTCATAAGTCTGCGAGCCGACTGAAATGCTCGTCAGTGTTAAGTCAAGCTGGCCTTCGCCTTTGATCTTGCCTTTGGCCTTCGCCGTCACCACCGTACCTCTGACTTTGCATCCGGCAGGGAGCGCTGTCTTTCCTCCAACACTCACTGGTTGGGCGAGCGTCGCGCTGAAAGTTTGTCCAGGCTGGCTCGACTTTGAACTCAGGGAGTCCACCGTTCTGACTGTGAGTACGGTGCCAGCGGGTATCACAACCAGCTGCGGCTTGGGTTTTTGCACAGGAGTGGAGGCAGTTGTGGCTGCCGGCGCCGCAGAAGTTGGCTCGCTCGCTGCACCTGGAGGCTCGACCGCAGTTTGGTCATCGACGCCGTTCGCTCCCGGCTCTTCACGCGCGATTTGCTCTAACTTTTGCTGAGCTGCCGGCGTCTTGACTTTGCCGCTCAACGTAACTTTGCCCTCCTTGGCTGCGACGCTAACCTCCGAGTCCCGGGTATCTGGGTCCGCGGCTGCCTTGGTTTGAATGTCCTTAGCAATGGTCTCGTCGCTGGGACGTCGCGAACACGCGGTCCCCAGCCCCAAGAACAGTACCGCCATCGCGATAGAAATGGCTAATTTAGCCATATGTCCTCCTGGAATCACTGTGATGCAGGTCCACAGATCTTACTAATTAGCAACCCTTGATTGCAGGTCAACTCCGCGGACCGAATCGCTTATCATCAGCGCGGTTCAGTGTCCTGACGCGTCTTTATTTCATGGGCTGCCGCTTTCGGAATCCGGAACGTCCACGAACCGCCGAACACAATGGTGCGCCCCTGAACGCGAGCTTTGGCCGAATACTCGTCGTAATACTTAAAGAAGAGAGCGAAATCCTTCGCCGGCAGAATGTAATTGGCCTGAAAACCAATTCCATGAACCGAATAGTAAGGAACCCTGCTGGCCGCCACGGGAATTCCCGCTACCAAGTAATTGCCGCCGTTGCTGGTAACTTGCCACTGGTCATACCCTACCAATCCGAGTTGGGCCAGTTGGCTGAGATCTTTCTTCAAGGGGAGAGCCTGGCCAATTCCCCACTCCATAGTGAAAGCCTGGCCGGGCGTTATTTTGCTCAACTGACCACGCACTGCACTGGCGACCGTTTTTTGGCCGTGGATTTCCCAATCGGTGGCCAGGTTTGCGCTGGTGCCTTTGTTCTTGGTGATGTAGAACGTGGTGCCCGACGTGATATTGTTTCCCCAATATCCGGAACCCACGTTGTCGCTCGCTCCCGCGGTGTATCGGCCAATTGGGGCTGTAAAGCCGTACCCGGCGGTGAAGTCGATTCGGTCCCCCAAATGCCAGCCCATGTTCACAGGCTGTACGTAAGTATCCGTAAAACCCGATCCACCGGCGCTAAGGCTGATCCCGGAAGTGCTGCCGGGTAAACGAGGAGCCAGGTCCGCGACTAGCGAACCGGTCGCATAGTTTAGAGCAATATAGGGCATGAAATGACCGCCGAGAAACTTGTGCGCCGGAACGTAGTAGAAAATGTTCTCATCCACCCAGAATGAATAAGTCCCAGTAACATTCGGCAGAATTTTGTTTCCGCTGGAATCATTCAACCGATCGGCGGAGTAGTTCAAGGCCAGGTTAGCATAGGTGATTCCGGGATCGGGAATCACACCGGCATTGAGGCCGAGCTGTCCCGGAACCCACTGCCCCTTTTGCTGAGCCAATGCGGATAGGGCGCCTCCGAACAGAATGCAAACAAGGACAAATGCCTCAAGCTTGATTTGGAAGCGCATTCTCATTCTCCTTTCGTTCCTCATCCTTAAGAAGTTCGTGACGCTACTAGCCGGGCCGAGTTAGGACGACCATCGGGCCTTGTCTGTCGGTGCGCGGGTGCACCAGCCCCTAATCAACGGGGACATCGATCGTTTTAGGAGCGGGCTCCTTTTTACGCGCAGGATCGTACGGGTCAGGCGCCCCCGGGCGGATGGGCGGCTCCTTCATGAGCGAGGCCACGTGCTCGAGTAAGACCTGAATCATTGGGTAACGAACCCATAAGTTTTCGGGAACCCGTGGGTCTTGTGGGTGCTCCTCTTTCGGGTCAACGTACAGGTCGTAGAAGCGGGGGATGCCGTAACTCTTCACTTCGCTAGTCGCGTTGTCGAGTCCCTTGGACATCATCTTCCAGTTCCGCCATTTCACTCCGCAGAGCTCGTTGCCCACGTAAATAATGACGGATTCGCGACTGGATTTATCCTGTTTCCCGAGGAAGAAGTCGGTCTGATCGAGACCGTCGATGATGCGGTCCTTCGGGACCTTGCCGCCAGCAATGTGCGCGAGCGTTGGGAACAGATCCATCTCATCCACGATCTCATTGTTGACCGCCCCTGCGGGCACTTTGCCCGCCCAGCGGATAATGAAGGGCACGCGCAATGAGGCTTCCCAGGCCGTGAAGTAGGTGCCATGCCAAGGCCCACTGAAACCCTCGTATCCTGTCGAAAACTCGGGCCCGTTATCGGACGTGAAGATGAAGATCGTGTTGTCTCGGATTCCTAGCTTGTCCACCTCATCGAGCAACTGACCGACGTGCGCGTCCATCTCTGCCAGAACGTCGGCGAAATCGCCGTTGTGGGTCTTGTTCTGGAACTCCGGGGACGGGATCGTTGGCATGTGTACCTGGGTGTAGGGTATGTAGGTGAAGAACGGTTTCTTCGCCTTCGTCTGCCGATCCATGAAATCGATCGCACGCTTGGTTAGCTCGGTGTCGATCAGTCTTCGTTCCTCAAGGTTGTAGATGCGGAGGTTTTTAGGAACTTCGCCCTTATGGCTCTCCATGAGGTATTCGGGCCGGGCGTAGGGATTCGAGTTAGGGCGGAAACGCGTATTGTCCGGCCAAAACGCCTCGTCGGTCGAGTTCGGAATTCCATACCACTCGTCGAATCCCTGATCTGTCGGAAACCGTCCTTCGGTATGACCCAGGTGCCACTTGCCGAACATTCCGGTGGCGTAACCGGCGTCTGAGAGCATTTCGGCCATTGTGATTTCCCACTGCACCAGGCCGTAGACAGGGGTATCGAACGGCACCGAGCCATTACCCGTGCGGACGGCGTATCGTCCTGTCATCAGAGCGGCGCGGCTGGGAGTGCATTGCGCCTCGACGTTGTAATTGAGCAAGCGCATTCCTTCTGCCGCAAGCTGGTCGATTCGCGGAGTCGGCGCGCCGCGCAGGATCCCGCCGCCGTAAACGCCAGGCTCTCCCCAACCAAGGTTGTCCATCAGTACCAGGACGATATTGGGTTTCGTCTGTTGCGATGCAGCGATTTGCGGAAGGAGGAGTACCGCAACCGCAAGAGCGATTATGCGCAGAAGAATAGTTTGAGGACCGCACCAACCGTGTTGACGACGCGCTTCGCTGGATGGGACCATTCGTTCATTCCCTTCCGATATTTATTCTTTGACTACTGAGTTGCCAACAGCCTGTTTCCGCCGCGTCCCTGAGCATCGCGTACGCAGCGAAAACCAAGGTGATTGGTGCCGGTGCTGAGTTCGCCTTTGCCGCGTGTCCCGACGATATAGCGCGAGCAATACTGATCTGTACACAGAAAGGAACCACCGCGCTGAGCCTTCTTCGGTTGTCCAAGTTCGGACGGATCGTACGATGATTCCGGCCCCTGGGGGTTGTGGGCGACGCCTCCAGCACTGGCCAGTTGCTGATAGTAATCCGGCCGATACCAGTCGCTCGTCCATTGCCAGACGTTGCCTGCCATGTCATATAACCCATACGCATTCGCAGGGAATTGTGCGACTGGCGCGATTCCCACATAGCCATCATCGCCGCTGTCGGTGTCTGGAAAATGGCCTTGAAAGGTATTGGCCATCCACTTCCCCTTAGGCCGGAACTCATCTCCCCAGACAAAAATCTTGCCTGCTTGACCACCGCGTGCAGCAAATTCCCACTCTGCCTCGGTGGGTAGGCGTTTGCCGGCCCATTTGGCGTAAGCCATCGCGTCGTCATAAGCGACCTGCACGACGGGACAGTTTTCTTTGCCCTTCAAGTTACTTTGTCGGCCCAGAGGATGTCGCCAGCTTGCCCCCTCTTTGTAAGTCCACCACTGGAAATGATCGTTCAGCGGAACCGGATGGTCGAGCGGCGCAAAGACAACCGAGCCGGCAACCAGGTTCTCTGGCGGGGCTGTAGGAAAGTCCTCCGCACGCGGTTTTCGCTCCGCGACCGTGACATAACCGGTGGCTCGAACAAACTTTGCGAACTGCTTGTTAGTAACATCGGTTTGGTCCATCCAGAAGCCGTCGACATAGACTCGATGAATTGGTCGCGAATCCTTCGTCGCACTCATTCCGACGTGGTCCAAATCAGGGGGATCCTGCGCACCCATGGAGAATTCGCCGCCGGGAATCCAAACCATGCCGTCAGACCGTTCTTGCGGCGTCGGATTCTTATTCTCGATAGTCGGCATGAACGTGACCGCGGTGGCCGAGTGATCGATGGTACGTGCGTCCGCCTGGAACGTTATTCCTTCTGTGAGCCCCCAAATTCCAAACCCCGCTGTCGCAAAAGAGAGGAAAGAGAGGATGGTCAGCGCGAAAATCGAAGGCAGAGAGCGCGCCCGCGCTGAAGTACAAGCCCGAAATCCGTTGTTCAATCTTGATTCGTGCTTCTTCACCGTCCTCCCCCAACCCTTGATTGTGTGCGTACTAGCGGTCAGTAGCTGAAGCAAGATCATCTTGGCCGCTCAAGTGGCACAGAATGCACGATTGAAGCGTGAACTATGTAGCGCTGCGGCGCGCTGCCTACGAAATAAAAGGGATAGCAGGTGACTAATGTCAAAGAGGGTCCGGTCGTGGGTTCGAGCACGCTCACGTCGTGAGGGTCCACAATCTTTACGCTGTCCACAACATAGGTGTCCGTTCGGTCCGGTAGAGACAGATCCAGAAGATCGCCGACCCCCACGTCTTTCAACCCGCGAAAAAAGCCGTCTCTATGACCGGCGATGCCGAGGTTGCCCATTTCTCCCGGTTTTGCGGTGTTCACGATATGTCCTAGCCCGCGGTTCAGCGTCAGGTCATCTGTGCCATCTAGTACCGGCGCTTCCAAGTGGATTTTTGGCACACGCAACACCGCCAAAGGGGCCGCCCAGCGTTCCGCCAGACTCTCTTTGTACGCATCGATCCTTTTCTGCGACCAGAGCGTGAAATCGACGTCGGCGTCTGGTGCTCTCTCCGCCACTGCGTTCGGCGTCGCCGCCCGCTGCGATGCGTTGAAACTCAGTATCGCCATGTGTGAGAGGAACGCGCTGTGGATTCGTGCTCCTACATAGAAACTCAGCAGCGCGATCCCGACTACCAACAGAACTCGCTGGATCGCTAATAATGACTTGTGTCGGCGACTCTCGCCGGCAACAACGGCCTGCCCCATGCCTTGATCGTCTGCCCTTACCATGACTGCGGGGGGGCACTCTTTATAAGCATCAAACGAGATGTGCCCGTGTGGGAAAGATAGCCAGCGGCCCGGGTCACACGAAACTGGGAAAACCACTAGGCGGATGGCGCTGACTTCGATGTTATTGCACTGACTAGTTCTTCTCTGATCGTTCTCGTTAAAGATCGCGGCATCCACTCGCAACCGACGAAAATGGGCGGCTTGCGCGGGCGCTTCTAATACTCTCCCGCTTCGGGAAAAAAGACAAAACCGAAACGGTGATCCCTCCAGTGAGTCAGGAAACTCTAGCGGAAATGGTCGGCACAACTCGCGGACGAGTGAATTTCTTCATGAACAAGTTCAGAAAGCTTGGCTTCATCGACTACAACGGCGGGTTGGAGGTGAATAGCTCGCTTCTTACCGTTGTCCTGCACGACTAGCGCAGACCTAGCCTCCGCATATCACCCCGAGCGCTAAGCAGGGCACTCCCAAAGCACGGTGTTCAATTTTGAACAGACAGAAGTTTCTTAGCTGCTTATGTTTACAAGCGTGGAGGTGTGTGATGCCATGTGGATCGTGCGAATCGGTAAATGAGACGGAACTTACTGCTGAGATGATGATCCATTTCCAAGGACCCATACACCTTGCAAATCCCGGCGTGTTGGTGTTCCCGAAGGTTCTCGTTTGCTTGGATTGCGGTTTCTTGCAGATCAATCTTCCAGAAGGCGAGTTGGGTCTGTTAAGAAAAGGTCTCGCGTCATAAGGTCTTAAGACTGCCCTACAGCGAGTCAGCGTGCGGGAAAGTCGTCGATGGGGCGGTGCGTCAGTCCGTTGCTTCGGTCAAGTGAGCAGACAGTCCGCTGCTGACAAAGTGCCTGCCCTTACGAACTGCTTCCACAGCGGCTAAGAGGTCCCTCCCGGCTCGTGCTTTAACCACGTAGCCCAGCGCCCCCAAGTTGATGGCTCCTTGCACAGCATCGGCCGAGGATTCTTGACTCACGAATAGTATTCTGGATTCGGGAGAGAGCTTACGGATTCGTCGAGCGGCTTCGATTCCATTCAGGCTGGGCAGCCCGACATCCAACAGAATCAGGTCTGGCTGGAGTTTTTCCGCTTGGTCAACCGCTTCTAGTCCGTCTGACACTTCACCAATGAGGTGCAATTCGGGGTTTTTCCCCAGTGTCGAACACAGGTATTGCCGAAACGGCTCGAAGTCCTCCACCACAAGGACCCGAACTGGTGCTGTGCTTCGGTCGTCAATGCGAGTGACTGAAGGCATCCGTTCCCGGTTCCGCTCAGTTAGCGTCGATTTCAACGGTACCCATGCGTCAATGCGGGTGCCTTCCATGGGTCGAGTCCGAATTTCAAATCGTCCTCCGACCAATCGCAAACGCTCCTCCATGCTTCTGATGCCCAAACCAGCATGCCGCGAAGGGTCGTTTTCGTTAAAACCGACGCCCTCATCGGAGATCCGTAAGTGGATCGTGCTATTCACATTCTCGATCGTTACGTGAGCTCTGGAGCAACAGCTGTGCCTCTTTACGTTGCGAAGTGCTTCCTGAACGATGCGAAAGAGGCAAAGCGCGACGTCGGGAGCGATAGAACGAGGGACATCCTCGTGCGCAAAATCGACCTCAATCCCTTGATGGTCGGTAAATTCGGTACAAAAAGAACTGATCCCAGGAACCAAGCCCAGACTCTCGAGCGTCGACGAGTGTAACTGGTGCGAAAGGGAGTGAAGATCGGCACCGATCTCGCACGCTTCATTCCACAAGTCATGCATCTTGTTGCCGGTGTCTCCCAGAGCATGTTTCATTTCCTCCGCAGCTGTCTCCAGATCGAACGCAAGCATTGCCAGCCTCTGATTAAAGTCATCGTGTAGTTCCCGAGCCAGCCGGCAGCGTTCCTCTTCCTGGGAGTGGATCAAACGTCCGCTGAGGTCGCGTAGTGCTTCCTCCGTCTGCTTCCGCTCTTCCACCACGGCTGCGAGAACCATAAAAGGGGCGGCAGCGAGCAATAAGAAGACTTGCAGTGATAAAACGTGCTGGAGAGGATCGGCTGCTATGAATGGTCCGCGTCCATGAACTGCACCCCACACCGAAAACAAGGCAACCACAATCATAGAAGTGCTGACTCCGACGGATCCGAAACGCAAGGCGGACCACAGCAGAAGTGGCACTATCGAGTAGAGTGCTGCCGGCCAGTTGCTCGTCTTTGAAGTCGTTAGGGTGATATATCCCAAAAATGACAAAGCGACCAATAGCATCGCAGCTTCCAGATAGTACTCGCGCGATTTCTTTGCCCATGCCTGCCCTTCGGCCGCCCAGCCCAAAATTGCTGGAGTCAGGGTAAGAAGAGCTAAGGCCTCCGAAAAATAGCTGGTCCTCCAGGTACTCCAATAGATTCCGTGGAGCGCTAGCGCGCCCACCGACGCTGTCGAAACAGGGGCGACGATCACGGCAAAGAATGAGTATCGGGCTAGCGCCTTTAGGCTATTCAGACGAGGCAAGCCGCGGAACGAATAGCTGATGCCCAAAGCGGCAGTGAGAACTTCAATCGTGTCTGCAAGAATGAGGCCGATGATCGAGAGAATATTTACACCCGCTTGCAGGTCGTAGACAACAAATCCACTAAAGCTCGCCAACATGAGTATTGGCCAGATCTTTCGCGGCACCAGCAATAACACTCCTACGAGAATTGCGCACCCGGGCCACAGTGGCGAGACGCTGGGCGGATGTACTGCTAGTGCTCCTCCCAGTTGAGCCGACACATAGGACACACTCGCTACAACACAAACCAGGATTGCGGTCTGAAGTCCGGACCAGTAGCTCGTCCGTCTGCTCGTTGAGGAGACGCCAACGCTCGAAATGGACTGGGACAGCAAAGAATGCTCCAAAGAGCGCCAAATGAGACCGCGCGAAGTATACGCCTAGCGGGGTCTAATTCCGTGAAAATACGAACCATTTGCTGCATCGAGAGGGACGCAACGTTCATTTGGGACAGCAGGTCGCCAATCGAACGCTACAATACGAATTTGCCCGAATCGTTCAGTCGGGGCAACGAGCTGTCATGAGGTTCTTCAGAAATTCAACTGTCGTGGCGTTATTCGCCTTAGTCTGCTTAGCCCGAAACGTTTACGGCGCATCCGACAAAGATCGAGACGCCCTGGAGAAGACCAGTGAGGCCATTCGCGCGGCCTTTGCCAGGGGAGACGCAGCCACCGCGATGGAATATCACCATCCCGATGTAGTTAAAGCATTGGCTTTCCACAAGTACCTGAAGGGTCGGGACGCTGTCGCAGCAGACCTGCGCGCAACCCTGCAGCAGTTCACTTTGGAGTTTGTGGAAAACCACCTCGAAAGTCTTTTGATCGAGGGCAACACTGCGGTTGAACAAACTCTCTTTGCGATTAAGGGTACTCCAAAAGGAGGAGGCGCCCCCTTTCTGTTCAAAGGCAGGGCGATGGTCGTTTATATACGTTACAAGAACAGTCCGACGGGCTGGGCCTCAATTCGCGAGATGATCCAACCTGCTTCTGATTGAGCGTTTTGCCTCGCATCGTTTCTGATTGCCCGTCCGAATCGCAATCGGCCTCACGGTAGTGACCGCAGATCAACAGCGGAGTGGGAAGCGAAAATCAGAACGCGGCGCAGGTCATTCCTGTTCGGTTTCGACTTCCTCGTAGGGAACTTCGTAGGTTTCAGCCTTCCACGTTCCCGGGCGCGTGAGCTTCATGGGCAAACGGGTGCGCTTCCGAATCTCGTTCTGAAACAGGCCAGGTTCGGCGTTGAAGCCAGCGTGACTGATCTTGCGACCATCGTTAGCACACACCGTGAATACTTTGTTGCCGGTGTTGTAGCGCAGGCTAGCAACATCCTCCCAGCGGATCTTCTTTTCGCGTCCCCACCAAAAACGCGATCCAATACCATCCACCTCGATGGATAAAACCGGCGGGGAAATGCATAGACTGAGCGCGACAAAACCAAGGAACAGATACGGCACCCACCACTCATCCGGTTTGCGCACCGCGAACCAAGACCAAAGGAAGAGGGAAGTAAACGCCACACCAAAAAGTACAGAAAGAATACGAACGGCGCGGGTGGGCAGGAAGACGGTGCGACCAGCTTCAACACTGGCGTGTTCGGTCAACGACGAAACCCGGGGTCTTTTCTTTTAATATGTTTCGCAGGAGGCGGCGGAGGTCATCGTAGTCCTCTACTATGAGTGTGCTGAAAGGCGGCATCATGAATGACCGCGAGCAATCGCAACAGTAGGACTACCTAGCAAGTACCCCACCCCCTTTGAACGCCACGTTGAACGAGTCGCCTTGGGTTGAGTCGGCGAAGAGATCTGCCTGCAATGTCAGGTCCGGCAAGGCCTCAGACATCCAGATCGGCTACGTTGGTGAGTTAATCGTGCTCGCCAGAACACCGCCGTCCAAGCCATTGTGAACTCTGCGTGGCTGTCCCCGGCTACTAGACGAATTGCTAGGTGACACTAGCACTGACTATGTCTAACCTCTCACGTGTACCCATTCTTAGGTTCCGGGACCGTAGCTCATTTAGGAGGTTGCCATGAGAAGAGGGCTTGTCCAGGTTGCCGACAATTCGGAGCAATCCGGTTTTTATCTGATAAAGCGTTTGGCAGTGTCTGTCGTGGTGACGATCCTGACGATACCGTTGGCTGCGCAGACCGCGCCGGCAGGTGGATCCAATGATGCATGGTCACCGGCGAAGAGTATCGGCATGTTTGCTTATCCAACAAAGAATCAAAACGCCGACCAACAACTCAAAGATGAGAGCCAGTGCTACGGGTCGGCCAAGCAAAACACGGGAGTTGACCCTCAGGCACCGGCACCTGCGGCACCGAGTGCGGAGTCGCAGCAGGCCGCTCAGCAAGATGCGGCGAAGGAAGCTGGAAAGGACGTAAAGAAGGGGGGAACCGTGAAGGGCGCCGCTGGAGGCGCCGCTGGAGGCGCCGCTATCGGAGCGATCGCTGGTGATGCCGGAAAAGGGGCTGCGATCGGAGCGACGGCCGGTGCGGTGGGGGGCAGGCGTGCCCAGAAGAAAGGTGAAAAGGCCGCTCAACAGCAAGCGGCACAACAGACAGCCCAGGCACAGCAGCAAGGACAAAACCAGGCGACTGCGCAACAGCAGCAGAAGCTAGATACTTTCAAAAGAGCATTTTCAGCGTGCATGGATGCCCGAGGGTATTCAGTGAAATAGTACGAAGAACATCAGTTTCTTAACTGCCGATCAATTCCCATGCGCCCGGTTTAAACCGTATAGGAAAATCAAAATCTCGTGCTACTGCTAGGAGCATAGGAAATTCAAAATCTCGCATCAAGGATGCAATTTAGTTCCACGACTTCTTTGGAGCGGCGATCTCTAGAGAAACCCGCCAAGCTGCTGGGCGCAAAAGCAGAATGCAAATCTTGGCCATACTGACTTCCTCCTGACCAGCCATTCTAGGCCGATGATTGAGATAATATCCCCCACTCCGCTCAAAACCCCTCAACGAGCGCTATCGGCCAGGTTTCGACAGTTGAACACTCCGACCTTCTGCGTGATGCAAAAGAAAAACCGCCCGGATTCATCGGGCGGGGTGCTTCGCGGTTTTCCTTACTGCGTTTCTTTGTTGCGATACCACCTCATTTGGGGTTGGCTTTATTCATACAGTCCTTCAAAAACGACCGACGATCCGCGCCCGTTACACCTTTCCTATCCGCGAGGTTCTTGCATACGTTTGCCTTGTCCTCCTGGCTCACGTTGCCACCGGAAGCGGAACCGGAGTCTGCGGCCTTGCCGAGGCACCTCTGCAAGAAATCCTTGCGCTCTTGGTCTTTAAGGCCCTTCTTGTCGGCGAGATCGTTGCAGGCTTTCGCCTTATTCTACGGAGATGCGGCTGAAGACTGCGCTGCGGCGGTCACAAACGTAAGGCTCGTCGCCAGCAAAAGCGACATCCCAACGGCCCCCAGGTGGCGTGACATTCTTGACATGGAATCTCCCCTGATGATTCTCCGTCGCTGACGGGAGTCATGAAAACTATCAAAAATGCTAGGACGCTCCGCCGTCGACCGCACCCTTGCGCTCCGAGAACGGCGCGAACGGGTTATTGGCGAAACAGTGCGCCGTGACAAGGTGCTGGACTTCAGCGGGTGAACTCCCGCCCGGAACTGGTTCGTTCCACCCGGTAGCAATCGAAACGGCAGTGGAGGATTCGGTGCTTGAACCGTTCCAGAGCCTTCGGCGCGATAATGCGCTTAACTTCTGGACCGATGCTAAAGCTGAACCAAGAAACTTCCGTTCCTGCGGTCGCGCCACTGCACTCTTCGTTTCATTTACCTTGAGCTTGAGTTTGTGCGTGATGAAGCGCGTGATGCCCTCCATCACCCGTTGACCAGCCCGCTGGCTGCGCACGTAGATGTTGCAATCATCCGCGTAGCGGAGGTAGCGGTGGCCACGGCGCTCGAGCTCTCGGTCGAGTTCGTCGAGCACGAGGTTGGACAGCAGTGGTGAAATCACGCCCCTTACACAAAAGGTAATTTCCAGTTTGAACAAATAGTGACGGGATGGCGAACCGGGTACCCTTTGGTTGATTTGCGTCTTAAGAGGTAATACGTTTATGTCAGATGATACATTTATGGCGGATGACGCGTTCCACCAAAGCGGCAAAAGCTCAGCAGCTGAACGCCGCTCGTGGTCTGCTTCAACGCCAAGTTGCACGTTCCGAGGCGGTGCGGCTGTTGTCACGCGAGTTCGATCTATCGGAGCGTCAAGCATATCGTTATCTGGAAGAGGCCTCCCAGCTCGAGCAGGCAGTCGAGGTTCCCCAGGCTACAGTAGCGGTCACCTTGAAACTGCCCCCGGGGACGGTGGAATCGCTCCGAAAGTACGCGACAAGCAGCGGGCTGACCATCGGAGCGATTGTAACCGCGGCTTTGAATACTTTCCTGCGTACTCTAAAAAGACATGGCTGAGCCGCATCGAAAAAGCGGCTCATTTCAAATCCAGATTTCCTATTCGTTTGATCGCTTGCTCGAGCTGAAACTGGCGCAGGCTTACGACATTTTGGTCCCCTGTCGCGAGCGTCCCGTCGGCGTGTGCGTGAAGGAGTTCGACAATGAGGATGACAGCAATCTACGCCAGAGTTTCGTCCGAGCAGCAACGCGAGGAGAAAACGATTGCGAGCCAGCCGACAACGTCACAGGCGACGACTGACGCTACGCTGTGTTCACTGCAAGAATGGCGATACCCATCTGCGCACCGACTAGCGAGATCACCGTGGAGAGGTCTGCCGCGGTCTGCGAAACATTGGGAACAATTCTGGCATCGCGAAGTATCCCGAAGATTAGATCGTAGAATCCAGAGGCATAGCTACGCTCATTCATCACGAAGTTCTCACCCGACCTCAAGAGCGCGGATCTGAAGGCTTAAGGCTGGTTGGCGCCTGACCCCAGACATTATCCTTGCTTGTTGCGGGTCAGAAGCAGCTGGGTTTTTCCTCATTGCCCAATTGTTTCGATCTGCACGGAAATGTCAGCTGCTACTTGAACTTGATACTGCCTCCTGGGGGAGCACCTCACCGTGAGACTGGAGGTGAAATAGACCGACGGCCGGAAAGTGCCTCCCGCATGGCGGGAACCAAGTCGACCGCCAGGTGAGACTTCACGACATAGCCCAGCGCACCTTCGGCTAAGCAGGCATGAACGAACTCAACCCGCTCATGCACGGTCAGGAAGACGAACCGCGCGGTGGATCCTGCTTCGTGAAGCTGCCGCGCTGCCTCGATTCCTGTGAGACCAGGCATGGATATGTCCAATACGATCAGGTCCGGCTGAAGTCGCAGGGCCTCTGAAATAAGATCTGCGCCATTAGCGACAGCACCCACAATCTCAAAGCTCGACTGCAAAAGTACGGTCACACGTTCGATGATGGGATGATGATCGTCGGCAAGTAGTACACGAGGCTGACTCAAGATGGGGCCTCATTTTCGGAGCGCCTGCAACATCGAGTTGCGGCTCCAAGACGAAATGCTCCTGCTCTAAGATCATCCTTGCCTGTCGACGCTTAGCGTCAATATTGAATGATGTCTCACAACATTGTCAGATTCGACAGTCGTGTCGTGGAGCTTCTGGGACTTTTAGAGGCTAGGTGTCGTCCACGCCACTAGGAAAAGTTATAGGCAGGGTTAAGTGGAATTAGGCGGAAATCAGGCCATTCTTCAAAGCGAACAGCACCAGCTCGGCGTTGCTCTTGAGATTGAATGACTCCATTATGTGGTATTTATGGAACATAATCGTCTTTTCGCTGACCTTCAAGACGTCTGCTATTTCCTTCATAGGGCGTCCTTCCGCGAGCAATTGGAGCACCTCACGTTGGCGGGGGGTCAAGCCCTTCGAGAATTGCTGAGCCCGGGCTTCCCTGACTGCCCAATTCTCGGGCTTAAGCTTAGGGGTCACGTAGGAGCGCCCGCGTAGCACCTCGGAGATAGCCTTTAGCAGCTCGGATGCCGCGGAATGCTTAAGGACGTATCCCACGGTTCCCAGATTCAGCGCCGCTGCCGCCAGGTTGGGATCGTCCTTCATGGTTAAGAAAACCAGCTTGACACTTGGCAGTAGTTGCTTCAATCGTTCGCCTGCGTCCAGACCATTCAGCAGTGGCATGCCAATATCCAGAACGATGACGTCTGGTCTGAGCTTGATGGCTTCGGCTAACAGTGCACGGCCATCAGGAACTATGCCGACTACGTCGTAGCTCTCGCTCAGCAGCGAACGAAGGGCTTCGACTACGATTGCATGGTCATCCGCGAGAAGAATGCGGTGGCGTGTTGCAGATCGCTTGAGGTCCTGCATATCTGCTACTTTTGTACCCAGTGCGACTAACTGGCGCGCACCATGGCCGGCTTCAAAGGAACCCAAGCGTCAATACGTGTTCCTTGCATGGGATATTTCCTAGGAGCGACAAGTGGCTGCCGACTTCGTCTCGCATGACGTTCTGAGAAGGCTCACGTTCTTCCCGAGGAATCGTGACTTTCAGTCCCTCATTGCGCTGGCGCAACAATAGCTTCCGAATGCGCGTGATATTGTTGCTTGCTTAGTTCCAGTCCCCTTCAGTCACGCCTCGTTCCCCTTGGAAACGCCTGACTCTTTGGGCGATTTCGAAATCAGGAGACAAGTCTCTAAATGATCGATCGATGGATTGCAAGATTCCTCTTATTCTGCATTTGTTTGCTCAGTGTCTCTTCTGCGGCGCGGGTGCGAAGTCGACCTTCGAGATGCTAATCAACCCCACCGGCTCCGCCACCTGGGTAAACTATGCGCTCTCCCATGATGGCAAGATAATGGCTGCGAACTATGGTGGTTTGATCTACCGTTGGACTCCAGACACTCCGCGCTTTCCCTTTGGCGGATTCACCTTCCTGGGGCCGGGCCATTTTCTAAATGCCCAAATCGGAATTTCGAACGACGGAACAACTATCATCACCGGCCGCTTAGGCCCTGACGGAAACGTGAACCCGGCGACATGGAATCCCTCGACTTTACCCAGTAATCGAGCTGTGAGTCTACTCGCCTGCCCATGCATGAGGTTCGACTTTGCCCGAAGCTAGTGTGCGGACTGGATCGCGAGGTCAGCTTTGAGACGCTGCATGGCCCGTTGATCAAGTCGGATAAAACCCCGGCTTGGGGAATCTAGATCGGCGATCAGAGCGACGACAATCGCGATCGTAAGTGGAGCGAGCACAAGGTTCAGCCAAAAGCGAGAGGCCAGCGTCAAGCCGCGGGTAAACACGGCGATCACCGACACACAGGTAATCAAGCTCCAGATAGTGAGAGGAACACGATTTTCATAAGCTGCCATACGTTTCTCATGAAGATCGATCGTTTGATTGAGCGAGTTGATATATGCAGTGGTGACCGAGGTCGGCTTCAGTTCCGCGACGGCGGCAGCGTCGGTCCATAATTCCTCATGAATACTCTTGGAGCGATTTGATGCTTCGACGACCTGAGCGGTATTCAATCCAGCGTTGTCGAGATCAAGGCGGGCATCCACGTATTGTTGAAATAGCTTCCGGGAATGATCCCGATAAGGTTGAGGAAGTGTACCGGCCCGCAAATACGCGGTGCCGATGGAAATAGATTCATCGATCAACAGCGAACGCCGCTCGACGAAACGCGCGGCAGCTAAGGTTAGGGTGAAACCCAGTAGCAAGCTCACCAGCACAAAAAGCCCATCCCGGATCGCTACCATCTGCTCTTTGCGTTCGGAATGCTGCAGGACTTGTGAAGACACTCCTACGCGGCGTCCGAGTTCAAGAGAAAGACCCAAGATGCACGCAAGTAGAAAACCGAAGGCCCAAGGATAATTAAGAAGAGGTTCCATTGGCTCAGTTGCTCTTGTGCAAAGGAGTATACCGGAGCGGAGAATCGTGATTGGCGATAAATCGCGATTAATTACACTCACAATCTGGGTTCTGAGTGTAATCGCTGTTCTCAACAGATATCGAGCCGAAGTCGTTCCTTACCCCAGTTGCCCTACTCTCGGCACAATGGGATACTCGCCGAGTTGTGACCGTTTGACGTGACTCACGCTATCGGCAGGTATCTCAAATGAACAATATAGTGAAGTTTCCACTTCTCGTTTTTGCCCTCTCGTTCGCCGTGCTTTGGCTCTCGACCCTGGTCGGCGACTCCCGCCGCAAATGGCTACGACCGTTAGAAGAAGAGGAGCGGCACGACTTCGGCGTTATCCAAGCTGCTACATTGACACTGCTGGGGCCTCATTATCGGATTCACCTTTTCGATGGCCGTCAGCAGGTAGATCAGCGGAAGAACTACGAGGCGGCAGACGCCAACGCGATCGGCACGGAGTACGTCCGTGCCGATATGCTGTCCGCCGCTGATGCGGCGAGAGTGCGTGAGCTGCTGAAGAACTATCTCGATCAGCGTGTGCGGTTCTATAAAACCCGCGATGTGGGCCAACTTCGGCAGATCGACACTTATACTGCTCAACTGCGGAACGAGCTATGGTCCACCGTCCATGCTCGCGCTGCGGCGCAGCTGACACCCGTGGTCGCCCTTGCCGTTTCGGGTATGAACGATGTGTTGAACTCGCAGGGGTATACTCAGGCTGCTTGGTGGAACCGGATCCCAGTTGCAGCATGGGTTTTGTTGGCAACGATCGCCATCGGCTGTAACCTATTGATTGGCTATGGCGCAAATCGAACCTGTTTCTGGTTCTGCCGCTTGCTGTTTCAGTCTCGTTCTTTCTCATAGCCGACATTGATAGCCCGCGTGGGGGTCTCATTCACGTGCAGCCGCAAAACCTGGAAATCCTCTGTCAGACCCTATCTGCCCACTAGGACGACGGGCATTACTGTTGCAAGATCGCGTCACTCACAATCGCAGAATCGGCGGTCGCTGGGGTCGTCGGATTCTGGCAACTATGGAGGCTCAAAGCGGCTGGCTAAAAATCCTACCCGAATTCACAGCTTGCAACGCTAAGAAGTTCAACTGTTTACACGATGGAAATTGCGCGAGCGAGAAATATCAGATTTGCGCTCATGCTCAAGGAGCCGACTATTACATTCGGACTCGGGCGGCAGGTCAAACGCGCTGAGTCAGGGACAGAATGTCCTGCACGCTGATCAGCCGCTGCTCCATCTCACCCACATTGGCTGCGGTTCCGCCGAATCGCATGCGAATCAAATGACGCGTGACTGTGCAGTTGCGGCAAAATTAGTACAGCCCGCTCTTGCCTTTCCCCGTCCAACCATCCCAGTTTAGTACCGCCCCAAAGACGCGACCCGCGATTCAAGAGCGACCTCAGGGACACCAGCCCCGCCGGCCTGTTTGCTGCCCGGCCAGTCATCTATCCCTGCAAAGATCTAGAAGGTGTCGTTGACTACGGCGGCGACCTTCTTGGCGATGTCGTAGGTCGCGCGCAGATTCTCTCCGAAGAAGCGCACCTTGCCTTCGAGATCCTTCTCTAGGAGAACCTTTCCGTCGCGCGAGGTAAATTGCACTTTCATCTCGATGGAGGTGCTTCCAGCAACTGTGGTGACCTCGCGCTTCTTTTGACTGCCTTCCTTGAAAGCCTGGGGGATCATGTGCAGGATGACGAGATCCGGCACGTCGGCTGCGGTGCGATCCCCGCTTCGATAGACATGCTGAAACTTGTTTGTCTTGGTCACCTCGCGGATCACGTTTTCGTACGTTGAGACGCGAAAAGCCTCTGGGACCAGCAAGTCCTCCGGCGGGTCAGTACGTTCAATTTGAATGGCGGAGGCAGTCAACTTCTGCGTCAATCCCGACGGCCTGGGTTGTGCCACGAGAGAGGCGGCCAACAGAAGCGCGGCACCGCCCGCAGCGATCGAGAAAATGGACGAAAATGCAGTTCGGCTGAGAGGGTTCATGGTTTCTGATCCTTCGGTTCCGGGGGTTCGACGTGAGTGGTGACATTCGCGCCCTGCGCGATGAGTTGATTCCTAAGCTCGGTGGCCTTGCCTGGCGGAAGCACGAAGATGGTTCCGTGAGAGCCGCCATTCGAGTCCACGTAGTCCACGGTGAGAAGCTCCACCCCGTGCGAGAATAGACTCACGATCCGGCCACCTCCATAAGGGATGGCTAATTTGGCCACTGTGCCTGCCGTGCCGCTGACGTCCTGCCTGCTCTCTTCGCCCGTAAAAATGTCCTGGATCGAAGCGGTGGTGATGTCAGCCTTGTTCTTGCCGGTCGCAAATTCCAGCCCGGTGGGTAGCAAGCTGAGGGTGCCCTTGGTGTTGGGCTCGAAGGTCTCGAGGCCGATGACGCACTTGACGTCTGGGATTGAGGTGCTTTGAGGAGCCTGCGCAGTAGCAGGCTGCTGACTGAACATCGGTGATGCCCTCGCAACAAGAACCACCGCGAGGGCAGCAACGAGCAGACTGGCCAGCCGCGGCGACCGCCAGGCAATCTCCCGTTGGTTCGACACTACTGCACCGATTTGCGTACTTGTAGTTTTCATCTGTCTGTTCCTTCTCCAGACCTGGTTGTCTTCACCGATTCGCTGTCAAAGAAAATGCAATTCCTGGGAAGAAAGGTCTTGTTGCCCTGGGAAAATCTACCGCGATGTTTGGTTTTCATGCATGCCTCTTTTATGCCCTGAACTTGTTTTCTTGGGTCGGTAAATACTGTGCCACCAGCCGAACCTCTACCATGAATACAGCGATCGCATTTCGTTAACTGACTCGGTCACCGGTCGTACCCGAGCACAGCAGCTGGCCGCCCGGGGTAGGATCGGTAGTTCGTCGAGCTTGGCCATTTCGCGGGGGATCCGGTTGCTAGTGGCTCAGGCTTTCGATGGCCTCTACTTGGATTCAGCGAGCCACTTTTTTCTCCATACTGTGAATATTGTGATGGGACAGCTTTTGCAGCAAGCGGATAACTTTAGAGGTCGCACTCCGGACAAGGAAGTAGACCAACACGCAACCTGGTGTTCTTGGGGAATAACTATACGTCGCGGACATATTTGACTCTCGTTTCTGCCATCTCCTTCGTGCAAGTCAATCCCGGAGAAAGCTGCGAGGCGGGATCTGCTACAGAAGGCGAGGGGGCGTGTTCATTGGCTGCCCATTCCGCAAATGCAAGCCACAAAACGTCTTGCGGTACGCAAGAGAACGCCACTGCGGAGCGACGAAGGAAGCCGGCTAACATGGTCCTGCGTATCATTTGCTGGGAATGAGGCATCGTCGTTGCTGCCTGTGAACTAGGATGGAATCGAGGGGCAGAATCTCGGCAATCCTGCCGCCGCGCATGCTCACCTCATGCTTTCCATCATGGAAGGTAGCAATCGCACCCACCCGACGAAACTGGTAAAAATGCTAGGTCTGGATAGGACTTGCGTCGCCGTTCCCTGATCGAGACGGCTCGCTGCCGATTGTCGCCGACGTGACACAGGAAGGACCTGCCAACAAAGCCGGACTAAAAGTGCAGGACGAGATTTCTGCCGTGGATGATAACCCTGTGGACGTCTAGCCGCAGTTTGCAACCTACCCTTTCGACAAGCGCGCCGGCGACTCAGTGAAGTTGGACGTATGGCGAGGCTCGACCCACCTGACGCTGAACATCCCAGTTGTGGACAGCGACACAGGACACGACGATCCTTTGAAGTTGTAGACACCGAAAGCAGCTTCGTTCCAAGGCTGGGCATAGTCTGTGCTCCCCTGAATACAGCGATTCCAATTCCGACGTCCCAGCTCCACTCCAAGTCTGGAGTAATTGTGGCAGCAAAGATGGCTCACAGCGGTTTAGAGACTGGGCTGCTCGTCGATGACATCATTCTTGCAGTAAATGGTACGGTTGTCACAAGCGTCGAAGAACTACGGTCGATGTTTGAGACGTTTAAGCCGGGTGCTGCAGTGGCCCTCCAGATCGAACGTCGCAGCAGGCTTAATTACATAGGATTCGAAATCGAGTATGGGCCACCCAACTGTTGGAACCCTCTAAGGAATCCCCCAGGAATCCTCTCAGGAATTCCCCCGGATCTACCTAGAGATTCCCCAGGAAACTTAGGAAAAGGAGACGAGTCTAGCAGCTCGTAGCCTCGGAGAGCCATCAATGGCCTTTCCCCATCTTCGGAAATGGCGTACGATGCGTCCTAAATCTGCGGACACCCGGTTGAACGTGGATTTTTGTAAGACTCCCTTTCCCATCGCGCGTTGAAGGCCTAGTCGAACCTAAAGAACGTCTAACAAAACCCCCATCACGCCGCGATTCCGCATTCTGCATACGTCGCGGAACTTATCGTCTAATCTGGTAGCCTTCGCTATTGACTTGCTAAGTTGGGTAATTGCGGGGGTCTCATGAAGCGATGGCGTTGGGCACTCCTCCTCTTCGAGCTTGCTCTGTTCGCCATCATCCTGATCTTGCCTCAGGTGGATCTTCCCGACTTCACCTTTCACGGCGGCTCGGCCCCGATCGTTGCCCACTGCCGGGCGTGCGCACCGCCAGTGCGCGCCGCAACTTGATAACCGCAACCGCTTTCTATCTCTGCAAGAGCCCTGAGGTACGATCGGAATCAAGTTTCAACCTACCCCAAAACCTTGATCACCGCCTCTCTATCTTATGCGCGTTCCTCTGCTGAACCTTCCTTGCCGTCTCGCTCATAGTCTCTGATTTCTCTTTCGCTCAGAAAGTCTGTTTGCGGGAACGCTCCCCAACCATGGGTCGCGCATTGTTGCAAGACAAGCGCCCAGTCAATCATTCTTCGATTGCTGGTGTTCGTGAAGCACGGCGCGCGTGGCCAAGCTCGAAGATTGTTGGCGTATAAGAATCGAGTACGGCGGATCTTGAGTACACGGGCGGGTTCTGATCGGTTTTGTTAGACAACCTAAAGATGAATGGTCCACTGTACTAACCTGTCGGGTTCGAAGGATCTTCTGTGAGACGAGCACGCGTTTTTCTGGCAGATGACAATGAGGAAATCCTACAACGGGTGGCTCAGGTGTTGGCTAGCGAATTTGACGTCGTTGGCACGGTTCTTGACGGTCAGGCGTTGCTCGACGCGGTGGCCCGCCTAGAACCCGATGTAGTGGTGCTTGACATTGCAATGCCCGTGCTCAAAGGACTGGAAGCGGCGGAAGGCTTGCACCAAAGCGGCTCGAGCACCAAGATCGTCTTTCTCACGGTAAATACCAACCGTGAGGTCGTCCGGGCTGCTCTAGAGACAGGCGCGATGGGTTACGTGGTCAAAGCACATTTGAGCAAAGACCTAGTTCTCGCTATCAAGGCAGCACTCGCAGGAGTTGGCTATGTTTCTCCGTCAGTCCTCGAGTCGAAGGAGTAGCGAACGACTTCAGATGTGCACGCCCCCATTCCAACTGCCGCCACCCAGCCAACGTTAGAAAATCACTTTCCCAGCAGGCGGCAGGTTGAACGGTTCGCCCGGCCCATCCTTCTGGTCCAACTCCATTCCTTGCAACCACCGGAAGTCACGTCTCTTGGCGGCAAGAGGGCAGACCTGAGCGACCCATTTAGTGCGCCCGGGCTCTAGTGGGCTCCTCACGGCCAGTGGGTAGGCCGCGTCCTTGCTGAAGGATTGCGGCACGCGTCCGTTCCTGTCCTCTGGTCACCCAGTCTCCGAGGTTGTCCCTCACTGGCAGAACTCCTAGGTGACCGTCGATTGGCAAACCACCAAAATGTAGGGAAGAGGAATCTTGCCATAATTGCTGCACAGGTTCGGAGTATCGCGAACCGCAGATCACAAGAATCATTTGGTTCATCGTTCTTGTGGCCATGTTTTGTTGTGACTGGATAAATGGCCATGTTTTGTTGAGACCGGATAAATGATCTGGATGTGCGTGAAGTGTTCTGCTTAAAACACACGGTGAGGAGAAGATTAGAAGCTCGCGCGGCCGAACGTGCGACCCCAGTCGGCCTTCGGCCGCGCATCGCAGATTTCATCTGGAACCGATGTTCCTGGGTTTGCTTAATTTGTTTGTGCGTCCTGTTTCCGTCTGCCGTTTCTGCACCCGCTCGGGCGCAGGTCGTTACGATGGGAGTGCCAGCGCCAACCAAGGCAGCACCTCCCAAGGACGCTCTCGGCCGTACCACGCCCCGTGGTACCGTCCTGGGCTTCTTGAGCGCTGCACATAAGGAGGACTATGAAACCGCCGCCCGATACCTAAACACAGGCCTCCGCGGCAAATCAGCGACTGCACTCGCCCACAAACTCTTCGTTGTTCTCGACCGCCGTCTTCCTGCACGGCTTAATCAACTCAGCGACGAGCCTGAGGGCTCCCTGCTGGATCCGTTCAAACCCCAGCAAGATTTAATAGGGACTATCAGCAGTGCAAACGACAATGTGGATATCTTCGTCGAACGAGTGGATCGGGTGAACTCGGGACCGATCTGGCTGTTCGCCAGTCAGACCCTCGATTCCATTCCCGATTTATACGAAGAGATCAATGTCGTGTCTGTCGACACCCTTCTCCCGCAGTCTTGGATTAAGACTCGCATCGCGGGTGTACCTCTCTTTGAATTTTTTGTCGCGTTTGTCGGCTTGCCGCTCTTCTATTTACTGACCGATTTGCTGAGCCGTCTCCTAAGCCCATTGGTTGGGTTGTTGCGCCGCCGTTTGCGCAAGGAGCCAGATCTGCCCAACCCGGAGGTTTTGCCCAAACCGATTAGCCTCCTCCTCCTCGCCGCTGTTGTTCGCTGGACGCTGTCGAAGGTCACTCTCCCGCTTCTCGCCCGCCAGTTCTGGATCAGTGTCGCAACGCTTATTACGATCGCCGCCTGTGTCTGGCTGTTTATTCTCCTGAGCGGCGTGTGCGAACGCGTCATCCGCCACCGTCTGGCACGCCGCCGCGGCCACTCCGGAGCTACTTCGATTGTGCGCCTGGGGCGCAGAGTGGTCGATTTGCTCGCTGTATTCGTCGGTTTGCTGGTTGCTTTCCATCACTTCGGGGTAAATCCCACACCCGCACTCGCTGGACTCGGCGTGGGCGGTATTGCGGTTGCCCTCGCAGCACAGAAGACTCTGGAAAACGTAATCGGCGGAGCATCCGTCATCTTTGACAGGGTGGTGAAGGTCGGGGATGTTTTGAAGGTGGGCGATACCCAGGGAACGGTTGAAGCCATCGGGCTGCGTTCAACTCGCATTCGCACTCCTGACAGAACTGTCATTAGCCTCCCCAATGGACAAGTCGCGAATGCAGTCCTCGAAAATGTCTCCGCACGCGACAAATTTTGGTTCCACCCTGACCTGAGCCTAACTCGTGAAACGACGGCCGCACAGATGCGTAGTGTACTCGATGGTGTCAACAATCTTCTGGCACAAAATAGCCTGGTGGAGCTTGACTCGATTCGCGTGCGCTTCCTCCGCTTCGGTGCTTCTTCCCTCGAGGTGGAAGTCTTCGCTTATGTCTTGGCAGGCAACTGGATTGCCTTCCTTGGGATCCAGCAAGAACTGCTCCTTCAGATAATGGATGTTGTCCAAGCGGCAGGAACCCAATTGGCTATCCAGTCGCACGCTATGTACCTAGCGGTGAATCCAGTTTCGCAGGGGGCCAGTGCGCAGGCATTGCTTAGGACGCCCGCTCCCGACGAAAAACTCGTAGACGAACCCGCAGCCGCCAAGTCGGCTTGAGGCAAGAGGCCGCCATGACGCCGGAATAAATCCGTTTGAAGTATCGATCGGGCTGGAGGTCACGCTCAAGGAGATCAGGCTAGGTGCGAGCAACAAGCGCCGCATTGACAGTGCGGTTTCTTGTCGTCACATCGTTTCTCGTCCAGTTTAATGGTGAATGTCGACCATCCAATAAACGCTGGGCTGAATGCAGATCGCGGTCGACGACTCCCTTAAACTGCGCATCGAGACCCTAGAAGGAAGACATGAATTCTGTCCCGAACATCGAGATGCGGCCCTTTGCAGTTAAGAATGCACTTATCGTGGGCGCCGACCTGCGAGTCGAGACCCTTCTTTTGAGCGTTCTCAAGCCTGATATCTGGGTCGTGATGAGGGTGCCAGATAATCTCGCGGCACTCGCCGCGGCCCGGGCGAGAGCCTTCCACCTTATCGTGACCAGCGATAAGACGTCCGGCCGAGAGGACATCGAACTACTCCGCCAGATTCGCCGGGGTGCGTCCCCATACCCGTTTGATTATCCTTGCCGCCGATAGCACACCGGCGGATGTGATTGCGTCGATGCGCGAACGCGCCTTTAGTTACCTCTCCAAGCCGTTCTCATTCGACACCCTCGCTGAGATGATTCGAATGGCCACAGAGGGGCCGTGCTGGGACGATGGTATCGAGGTCGTCTCCGGGACACCGGAATTGATTCGCATCCTCGCACGTTGCGATCTAAAAACGGCCGACCGATTAGTGCACTTCTTCAACGAGATTGCCGAGCTGCCCGACCCCGAAAGAAGTCAAGTGGCCACGGCTCTACGCGAAATGCTTCTGAATGCGATTGAGCATGGCGGACGACTTGATCCGAACCAATACGTCGAGATTGAATACGTCCGTGCACGTCATATGGTCGCGTGCCACATTACAGATCCCGGCGTGGGCTTTAGGCTTGACGAAATCCATCATGCGGCGATCGCTAACCCAGCCGACGACCCGATGCGTCACGTTGCTTTACGCGAGGAACAAGGAATACGCCCAGGTGGGTTTGGCGTTCTGCTCGCGCAGCAACTCGTTGACGAGCTCATCTATGGGCAAGACGGCAACGAGGTCCTCCTCATTAAGTATCTCCAATCCGCTAAGCCGAAGTCTCCCTAGAATTCCTACGTCCCAGGCGTGCCCGGAAATCCAATGCATAGACAACGGCCCACCTAGCAGCCGCCAAGCGGGCCGTCTCCCACTAATAGCTGGCTGGATGTCTAGGTCCAGCGCAGCATCCTGATGCCAAATGAAAAGCCACAACACAGTATCCCTAACAGGCCAACCATGGGCAGCAGACTGCCGGTTTTGGGCAGTTCTGTTGGTGCTGGTTCTGGTTCCGCCGGATTTGGGGGATGCATGACCAACACGATCAACATCGGGGTGTCCGCGGGTGGAGGTGGTGGAGGTGGCGGCATTTTGCCGGTTAGTTTCTTCTCCTGTTCGATCACTGTCTGAGGTTCCTCGACGACTTTGGTTGCTGAAATTCTCATTCCTTTCTTTAGGCCCCAGGCATCGACCGTCTTGCCGTCAACGTTGAACTTCTGTCCCTTCGGGATTTTGAACGACTGGTTGGTGCCATTTTCCAATGTCAGGACGACCGATAATGGCGGATTCACGTGCCATACTTTTCCGGTCACACTCTGAACCGTCGTAATCGTTCTTTCGGTGCTGGTTGTCGCAACTGTGTGCTCCAGCTTCATCCCTGGTTTCAAATCGTGAATCCCCAATTCCTTGCCGTCCACCTCGACCTTGGCGCTTTCCGGGACGTTGGGGATATGCCGAATCGACCCGTCCTCCATCTTTACCACCAGGTCGTTCCCATCAACTAATACCACCTCGCCGCGCTCTACGTGGACCTGGGTAGTCTTGCCAGTTGTGGTTGCATCGGTTTGAGTTTGCACCTGTGCATTCAGGCTTAGGGCGAGAAGCACGCAGAGCCCGCACGTCACGAGCAATCTGTGTACGAGTTTTGCTGTGATCAGTTTCATTTGTGATCTCCTGGTCGTTTTCTTGCAGAAACCTGATAGCCGTTACCGCGTCGATCGAACACAGTCCGACCACCGCAGTTCAACATGATGCTCGGAGCGGATACGTGCGCAGCCCGAGCACATCGTACTCCGAGGCGCCTAACAATAGCGCTCGCCGCATGCAGCACAAAACTGGCAAAACTCCTAGGTGTTCAAATTAGTTGAGATTTTCGCCTCCGCCGATGTTGGCCTCGTGTTGATTGCCACCCTTGGCGAACAGGTCATTCAAATCGCATTGAAGATTGGCGTGAAAGTCTTTGGAAAAATAAGGCTCGAGATTTCAGATTTTCGTTGCCCTGATAAGGACGCAGGATTGCGTAACCCGCAGGCAATACCGAATATTGCTAGGAGGCACGTTGTGCTTCAGCGCCGGCCGCAAGCAGACGCAACACCGTCTCGGGTATAACGAGTTCCGAAAAGCCGCAGTCCAAACACACGCATAATCTTCCGGCCACATATACCGGGGATGTTTTCAACGTACTTTGGAGAGTGGCAAACGAAATCGTAAACTCTGCTGGAAACTCTCTTTGGTTGTCAGAGGAACATGACTTGCAGGCCATCTAGTCTCCCGAGCTATTCAGAAAGTGGCAGGTTCCACCGGCGAGTTGACCCCATAGACTGATCGCTCACCAATCAGCCCCCGCTCATTCCCGTTACCCAGATGACAACTCCGAACGGGGTGAACTCCATGCCCACATTGCTTTTATTTTAACTCAGGGTCTGAAGCAGCGCTTCCTATTTCGGCGCGCACACACCGCCGCACCGGCGAGTTGAATCAGACTGCAGTGGTGTTTCGGTGTGTTCCTCCTCGTTGGCTTGACATGCTTTTTAGGGAGGTCACTTGCGTAGATGCATGGGCAATCTTAACTGCAGCTTCCGCGCACGCGCGGCATATTTGTTCTCGAAATCCAGCCGCAGGCTTCCGAGGCTGCAATACGTCGCGTGCTGTTCCGGCGGTGCGAACTTCAGGAAGACTGGTTGCAGGGGCATGTTTGCGAGAATGCCGACGTTCAAGCTGATAGGTAAGCTCGAGGAAACCTATCCAACTGATCACGGCGGCGCTGACGAATGCAGCCCCGAAGAGAAACCAAAAGCCTCCATTCGTCATGACGGCAATCCATTCCAACTCGTTATCGCGCTTTCACTCAACGCCACGAACGCTGCACTTACCCCACTGAGAGGCAATCTCTTCGTCAGCGTGTCGAGCCTAACAAAAAAGAATATTTAGATTGCGCTTCAGTAGACTGTTGGAACCACAGTGGGGCAAAATGCTACCTGAGGATCGGGATTTTTGTCAAGAGTCTGTACTCGTCCAGTAGATGGGTGACACTTTCATTCCTTTCGTTGAGATGAGAGTTGCTGGAGAAATTGAAAGGGCGTGAGATAGGCCAGCGCCTGGTGGGGGCGGACGGTGTTATAGGTGCGCTCCCAGGCGCGCAGCTCGCGGTTCAACTTTCTCAGCTCCAGCGAGTAGGGCGTGACCTGATAAAACTCTTCCGTGTGGGTACGGTTCGCGCGTTCGACCGCGCCATTGAGTTTGGGGGAGCGTGGCGGCAGCACGAACAGGTGCAAACCGCGTTGCTGGCAAGCCTGCTCGAACTCAGCCGCGAACGCCGAACCGCCGTCGACCTGCAGGGCGCGGATGGGAAAGGGCATGCGGTGAGCGAGCGTGTCGAGGAACTCCGTCGCACTCTGGGCAGTAGCGCGGGTGGGCCTGCACGACATCCCAGCGTGAAACCAGATCGCGGGCGGTGAACTGCTTGAACACCATCCCGGGCACAGGGCGCACATCCATGGTGTCGACCTGGACCAGATCTCCCGGTGCCGACACCGCGTACTGCTTGGGCTTGCGCACCGCATAGGGCCGAACCCGCAACCCTCGCCGTGATCCCTTCACCCCCGCGCGGGGTGCTTCCACCAGCCGCCCTTGCTGCTTCAGGTGGGTGAGAATCCGGCCTACCATCGAAGTAGAAAGTCGTAGATTCTGGTTCCGCAGCAGGACCACCAGCTTGTCTTTGCCCCAGCGCGGAAACTGCAACCGCAAAGTCAAAACCTTTTCTTCTACGAGAAAAGACCACGTCGGTCGGCGGCATCGGCGAGGACGATGACTGCCCGATTCCAGGCTGCTCAAATCCATGGAGTCATAGCGGCGGCGCCAGCGGTAAAACGTCTGCCGGGAGATCCCGAAGCGACGACAGGTGAGAGCCACATTCTTGGTCCACCGTTTTCAGACGAGCCGATCGAGGCGGCTTCCCGTGCTTTGCTAGCATCCTGACACTCTAGTTGAAGTGTCACTAGTCATTCTGAACGAGAACAGAGTCAATCCGGTGTTTCCTGTAAGCGATGTTTCACCATCGTGAAACCACCCCTCCACTGTAACCGGGACATTTCTTTGTGAAACGAGGCAAGAAATCGCTTGGAAGTCACCGACTGGATTCCCGGTCGCGAGTTACAGGCACGTGGTTAGTGGAGTTATGTGGAAATCAAGCCATTCTTCAGCGCGAACAGCACCAGTTCGGCGTTGCTCTTGAGGTTGAAGGACTCCATAATGTGGTATTTATGGAACATGATCGTCTTTTCGCTGACCTTCAAGATATCTGCAATCTCTTTCATAGGGCGTCCTTCCGCAAGCAACTGGAGCACCTCACGTTGACGTGGGGTCAGGCCCTTCGAGAATTGCTGAGCCCGGGCTTCCCGGACTGCCCAATTCTCGGGCTTAAGCTTAGGGGTGACGTAGGAGTGCCCGCACAGCACCTCGGAAATAGCCTTTAGCAGCTCGGAAGCCGCGGAGTGTTTGAGGACATATCCCACGGTTCCCAGATTGAGCGCCGCGGCCGCCAAGTTGGGATCGTCCTTCATGGTTAAGAAAACCAGCTTGACATTCGGGAGTAGTTGTTTCAAACGTTCACCTGCGTCGAGACCGTTTAGCAGTGGCATACCAACATCCAGAACAATGACGTCTGGTTTGAGTTTGGTGGCTTCGGCTAACAGTGCGCGACCATCGGGAACTACGCCGACTACATCGTAGCTCTCGCTCAGCAGTGAACGAAGCGCTTCGACTACGATTGCATGGTCATCTGCGAGAAGAATCCGGTGGCGTGTAGGAGATCGCTTAAGATCGTGCATGTCTTATCCCTTTGTACGCCGGACGACTAACTGGCCCGAGCCACGGACGGTTTCAGGGGAACCCAGGCGTCAATGCGCGTTCCTTGCATAGGATCCGATTGAAGTTCAAAGCGGCCACCGATAAGCCGTAAACGTTCCTCCATGCTCCGCACGCCGAGACCAACGTATGTCGAAGGGCTATTTCGGTCAAATCCTATGCCGCGATCGAACAGAGACAGGTGAATGGCGTCATCGATTCCTTCCAATCGAACTTCAGCTCTGGACGAACTGCTGTGCTTCTTCACATTACGAAGGCCTTCCTGGACGATGCGGAAGAGGCACAGTGCCACGTCGGGAGGGACGGATCGCGGAACATTCTCGTAGACAAAATCGACTTGGATGCCCTGTTGTTCGGCAAATTCCGAACAAAATGCGCTGACCCCAAGAACCAGCCCAAGACTCTCAAGGGTGGAGGAGTGCAACTGGTGGGACAGGGTATGAAGATCGGCGCCGATCTCGCTGGCACGATTCCATAATTCAAGCATTCGCTCACTTGCCTCCGCCGGAGAACGCTTGATCATTTCTGCACACGTCTCCAGATCGACTGCTAGGACGGCAAGTCTTTGATTGAAGTCGTCATGGAGTTCCCGTGCCAGCCGGCTGCGCTCCTCCTCCTGTGCACTTATCAATCTGCCGGCTAGTTGCTCGCGCTCCTGTTCAGCCAGTTTGCGTTCCGTAATGTCGAGGCACGACCCTATATAGCCGGCGAATTCACCCTTAGACGAGTATCGCGGAACCCCCTTGTTGAGCAACCAGCGATATTGTCCGTCGGCGCGTCTTAGGCGGTATTCAACAGTCAAAGGCTGGCGCGCATTGAAACTGGAGGCATAGGTATCCACGCAAAGCTGAAGGTCTTCGGGGTGCACGCCTTGTGACCACCCACCTCCCAGTTGCTGTTCCATTGTCCGTCCAGTGAATTCAAGCCATGGCTTGTTAAAGAAATCGCAGAGCATGTCGCTGCCTGCTCTCCACACCATGACGGGAGCAGTGTCCGCCATGATACGGAAACGCTCTTCGCTTTCGCGCAGCTTCTCCTCCGCCTGCTTGCGGTCGGTGATGTCACTGAAACTGACGACAACACCACCGTCCTGTACCTGCAAAGGGGTGACTCTCATCGCGAACCATCGCTGACCGTCTGGGGTGGGATAGCGGTACTCCGTCTCAAAATACTTGCTCTCCTTCTGAAGCACCGCCTTGATTCCAGCTAGGGCCTCCGCGGCTCCAGCGGCACCGCTCACGAACGCCCGCTGGCAGACTTCTAAATAGTTCGTCCCAACCTGTAGTTCCAGGTCTGAGGAGGTGCCATAAACACTCGAAAACTCCTTCCAGCGGGAATTGACGGCGACGACTTCACCCCGCTGATTCAGCACCGCCAGGCCACTACTGATGGAGGTCAGAATCGCTCCCTTCAACATTTCGCTCCTGACCAGCGCCTCGTCGGAGCGCCTTCGCATCAGCGCGTTGGCAAAGACTTGTCCCACCATTTTGAGCTGATCAACCAGACGGCTTGACCATACCCTGTTTTCATAAACGGTCACAAAGGAAAGACAGCCCAGAACGGAACCTTCCGCCTCGAGCGGGATAGCAACATTTGACTGTATTCCCTGACTCTGCAGAAACGCCTTGTCCTCATTCGTGGCGTCGGGAAGTTGATCTACATTCGTGAAGATGATCGGCTCGTTGTTCAGTAACTTCTTGGTGTACCAGGGCAATTCATTGGTACTGTAGCAGTGAGTGGCAACCGACATGTCGCGAGTGGCCGCGCTGGAATGGGTGAGCACGAGCTCTGTTTTGTCAACGGTAAATTCGAAAATGTTGACGCGATCGACGGCAAGGTACTTCACGAGCCTCATAAGAGCCTGTTCAATCTCGGCATCGATTTTGTCTGCAGGAAGATCAATGAAGTAGCTGGATAATTCAGCGATCAATCTCTCGAACCGGGCTTCCGATTCCAATTCATGTTCCGCCAGTTCGAGTCTTCGGCGTTCGATCAAAAGATATCCAATCAATACAACGAGTGCAACGAAGACAAGGAGTGTACCAATAATCTCCCCTTTGTAGCGCTCTGTGAGTGTCGGTTCGCGGTAGAGCAGCGAGCTTCCGGGTGGAAGCATGTTTTCGTTTAGTCCCCAGCGTCGCAGGGCCCGCGCATCAAACATGTAGAGATTCGTGCCTCTGACAACGGGAATCTCTTCAGGCTTCGTCCCTTTAAGAATCTTCACGGCGATATCTGCGGTAACCCGGCCCTGTTCGGCATAACTACTCACATAGCCGCCCACAAATCCCTGACCAATGAGCACATCCGCAAGTGTATAGACGGGGACATTGGCGGCCTTGGCAACCATCGGCGCTGACTGTCGAACATTAATGAAATGCTTTCCAGCAGCGTCCTCCGAGATCGTGGTGTACAAGATAATTGCATCGTTGGGAAGATGTTTAAGACGCTCGCAGAGGGTCAGGATATCCAAGTCGGTGAGATAGGTGAATTCCATCTTGGTTTGGTAGCTTCGCAAGTTCTCCCTGACAATATCCTCCGCACGCCTGTCAAACGGCGCCACACCACCGACCACAACTACGCGCCGGGTGCCGGGTTGCAGGCGCAGCGCCGCTTCGAGCGTTTTTGCCGCTTCAATCGTCATCCACACTCCGGTAAACCGGGAGTCAAGCCTGGGACGGCCCGCTTGCTCCTCGCTGCTGGCGCAAAAAACAATCGGAACACCGGGAAAGAATCTTTTGTGCACTTTGACCATGAACTGAATGGCGGATGGTCCGGCCGCAATGATCAAATCTGGCTTGCGAGTCTCATACTTGCGAAGGTACAGGTTGCGCAACTTGTTTTGGGAGGTCTCATCGGGGAAAAGGGTAGTTTCCAGATATTCGCTGTAGAACTCGACATCATAAGGAGACTTCTCATCCAGGGCAGCGTGGAGCTCCTGCTCGATGAGAGCAACGGCGGGAGACGAGCGTCCTATCTCGCTAAGGACGAGGACCCGTCGGGTCTGTTCGGATTGCGCGGTTAGGGCAGGGGACCACAGCAACGAGTATACGGTAACGACAAGGAGGAGATTCGGCATTCGCTGCATTGCTGTCACGTGCGCTTGTCGTGTGCCACCACATTATAAGCAGCAGTTCAACCTATTTACCTCCGGAGCGCCGGGCCACTGGG
>Ga0210410_10000549_pt1 | contig 40709 bp, 36 predicted proteins | sample IncBWC4MmetaG_FD_161058 | JGI IMG/M metagenome (GOLD analysis project Ga0210410, IMG submission 161058) | Forest soil microbial communities from Barre Woods Harvard Forest LTER site, Petersham, Massachusetts, United States - Inc-BW-C-4-M | ecosystem: Environmental > Terrestrial > Soil >...
TCGCTGATGATTCCGGCCTGGTGGTGCCCGCTCTCGGCGGTGCGCCTGGAGTTCACTCTGCGAGGTATGCGGGGGCGAAAGCGAGCAATTCGCAGCGAATTGAAAAATTGCTTGGCGAGTTGCGCGGTAAGACGGGAGAGAAACGCTCGGCGTATTTCGTTTGCGCGATCGCACTGGCAAGTCAGGGGCGAGCGACCACTGTCGTGACAGCTCGTGTCGATGGGCAGATTCTGCAGACGCCTCGCGGATCCGGGGGATTTGGCTATGATCCCGTGTTTTACTTCCCTGCTCTCGGGAAGACTTTTGCGGAACTGACGGCGGAAGAAAAAAACAAATACAGCCATCGTGGAAAAGCATTCCTCAAGTTACTGGCGGCACTTTCCTCCGTGTTATAGTTTTGACTCCCATGACCACCAAATCGAAAAAGAAATCAGCGGCGAAGAAAAAACCTGTCCGTGCAAAATCGAAACCGGCTAAGCCCGCCAGGACGGCGAAGGGTGGCCGTCCGGCGGGAACGGACCCGAAACGCGTCGCGGCCATCCTTGCGAAACTGGACGAAGCGTATCCGGACGCAACTTGCGAGCTGAAGCACGAGAATGCCTTTCAACTGCTGATTTCGACAATTCTTTCGGCGCAGTGCACGGACGTGCGCGTGAATCAAGTGGCCGAAACGCTTTACAAGAAATATCCGGATCCGAAGGCCTTCGCCTACGCGACGCCGAGCGAACTGGAACAGGACATACGGCCGACGGGATTTTTCCGGAACAAGACAAAATCAGTGATGGGCGCAAGCAAGGCGATCATCGAAAAGTTCGGCGGAGAAGTTCCGCACACGATGGAAGAGATACTCACGCTGCCGGGCGTGGCACGGAAGACGGGGAACGTCGTTCTCGGCACGGCCTATGGCATTGCCAGCGGAGTGGTAGTGGATACGCACGTAATACGACTTTCGAATCGCCTGGATTTAACACGCAACGAAGATCCGAAAAAGATTGAGCAGGACCTGATGCAAGTGATCCCGAAGGAGAAATGGATCCAGTTCTCGCACCAGTTGATCTGGCACGGACGCCGCGTCTGCCATGCGCGCAAGCCAAAATGTATTGAGTGCAACATGGAATCGCTGTGCTACGCGAAAGACAAGACCATCTGACGCAGATCACACTCGTCAATCTACTGCGGTTTTTTGGCAGGAGCCTGAGCCTGTCCACTCGCCTGCGCGTTCGGCTGCTGCGAATTGACAGGAGGATGGCCCGGCGGAAGCGCGCCTTGCGCCGGTGTGCCTGCGGGATTCAAGACATCGTTGAAATTTGGCAGGCTGCCGGAATGAACGTCTTGATTCACGTGAGGATTCTGGTTGGGATCGGGGTGCTGCATCCCGCCTAGAGCCTGCGATTTCAAGACCACCCAGCCGCCGTCGCGTTTCTCCAGGTTGTAACCAACCTGCATGCCTGAGCCGGGAGCCCCGCCGGTCTTGGGCCGGAACTCCACCTCGGCGTGAGCTTGATTTCCATTGACGGAGACGCTGCGGATATCCACGTCCATGGCGCTGATGTTGAGCGTGCCGACGCTGGTGAGGTGCTGCATGATGCCGGCGCGAATGGCCTCATTGTCGCTGGGTTGCTTCTTGCAACCACTCGAAAAGGAAAGTGCAGCGAAGAGCCCCAGTACGAGGGCAAAACGCTTCATAAGGGAATCCTTTCTGATTGCGGGCGGGCCGTTCATTCTTCAATGTTACGCGGACCGAAGTCCGTTGGGAACCATGGGGAGGTTATTGATACGAACTCCACTGGCGTCAAAGAGGGCGTTGCCGATTGCCGGGGCCACCGACATGATGGGCGTCTCGCCTGCGCCAGCCGACGGAATGTCCTTGCGATCGAGCAGGACTGCTTCGATTTCCGGCACGTCGCGGAATCGTGGCACGCGGTAGCTCGCGAAATGCGGATTTTTGATGCGTCCATTCTCGAATCCAATGGCCTCAAAAAGCGCGCCGCCCAAGCCCTGAATGATCGCGCCTACAACTTGATTGCGCAAACCATCCGGATTGACGATGGCGCCGCATTCGAATGACTCGACGACCCGTACCACACGCACAGCGCCGGAACTCTTCTCCACCGCGACCTCCGCACAAGTGGCCACGTAACTGCCCTTCTCGTAGCCGCAAGCGAGGCCGAATCCTTGTCCGTCTTGTGTTTTCTTGCGCGGCCAGCCAAAGGATTTCGCGGCTGCCTCCAACACCGCGCGCATGCGTGCATCCGAAAGATTTTTCATCCGGAATTCGAGCGAGTCCATTTGTGCCACGCGCGCCAATGCGTCCATGTGCGTCTCGCGTGCGAAATGATTCGCCGTGGCCGCCAGCCCACGATACGATCCGCTTCTCAGGATCAGCGGCACGGCATGATATTCCGTGCGCTGATTCGCAACCACGTAAGGCGTGTCGATCCCCGACGTTCCGGAATGATAGTTATGAAACTCCCACGCGGTCAGCGTGCCGTCGCTGGCGATGCCGCTCTTCACTTCAATTACGCCGGCGGGCCGGAAATACGCCCAGGTGAATTCTTCCTCGCGCGACCATACGACTTTTACGGGACGCTGCGCCGCGCGCGCCAATCGTGCCGCCTCGATCGCCGCGTCGCTGGTGTGCTTCCCGCCGTAGGCCGAACCCGTGTCCGGCACGATCACGCGCACGTTGCTTTCGGGCAAGTGAAAGACGTCAGCAAGTTCGTCACGATTGGCGAACGGCCGCTGCGTGCCCGTCCACACCGTGAGTTTTCCATCGGCCCACTGGGCTACGGCCGCGCGCGGTTCGAGAGGAGCATGCGCGATGTACGCCACGTTGTATGTTGCATCGAGCCGGTGCGCCGCGCTCGCCAGCCCTTCTTCCACGGATCCTTTCTGCCTCCGGCCTCGATCATCCGATTTCGCCGCTGCATTCTTCTTCAGGTACGCAAAGATCTCCTTGTTCGAAATCTGCGGCACTTCTTTCCACTGCACACGGATAGCGTCAAGCGCTTTCTGCGTTTCATGCGCGGTTGGCGCCGCCGCGCCGATAAAGTCTCCGTCGTGCACGATTACCACTCCGGTCATCGCTTTCGCGGCGCTGTCATCATACGAAAGGATCGTCGCTCCGAACGAGGGTGGCCGCAGCACTTTGCCATGCAGCATTCCTTCCAGGCGCAAATCCGGCGTGTACTCATGCTTGCCCGTCACAAACGTGCGGCCATCCACCTTCGGGATAGGTTTTCCCGCAACCGTCCATTGTGATTCAGGTGTCATCGGATCTTCCGCGGGCAGATTTTGCGCCAAGGTCTTGCCACGCGCGAGCTCCGCATAACGCAGCGAGCGTCCCGATGCGGGATCAGTGACCTTCGCGTTGGCGGCGCTCAATCCTTCTGGCGCGACGCCCCATTCTTTGGCGGCAACTCCAATGAGCAGATCGCGCGCCGCGGCGGCCACGCGCCGGAACTGCGGCGTCATCGTCGGCGTTGTCCTGCTTCCAAACGTTCCGGCATCAAACGGCGTCAACGCCGTATCCGCGGTCACCATGCGTACGCTTTCGAACGGAACGCGTAGCTCGTCGGCCACGGTTTGAGCCAGCGAAGTGCGGATGTTCTGTCCGATTTCGGCCTTGCCGGTGAATGCCGTCACGCTTCCATCTTCGCCGATGTGCAGCCACCCGCTGATTTCCTTGGGCAGCTCTTCGTTGTGGAATGAGCGAGACCCCGGTGCTGTTTCCTGCGATGCGGCTACGTCTCTCGTAATAACGAAGACCGCGATTCCCGCCCCCAGAATTTTAAAAAAGTCGCGGCGCGCCAATTCGAATTGATGCATGGGCGCGGCGCGGAATTCGTAGCGTTCCGGTTCGATTGCAAATTTTTCTGGGAGGTTGCTCATCGCCCGTGCTCCTGAATCATCTTGGCCGCTTGGCGCACTGCCTCGATGACACGAGGATGCGTTCCGCAGCGGCAGATATTGCCCTGCAGCGACTGAATAATTTCGGATTGGCTGGGATTTGAATTGGTTTGCAAAAGTCCGACGCTGCTCATGATCATTCCCGAGGTGCAAAAGGCGCACTGAAACGCGCCCGCATCGAGGAAGGCTTGCTGCACCGGATGCAGGCGCCCCCCCGTCTCAAGACCTTCGATGGTGGTGACGGGTTTCCCTGCGGCTGAACTCACAGGAATCTGGCACGAGCGCCTCGGCGCTCCTCCAATCAGAACCGTGCAGGCGCCGCACTGCCCTTCCCCGCAGCCGTACTTGCTGCCGGTCAAGCCGAGTTCATCGCGCAGAACATACAAAAGCGGCGTGTCCGGAGGGTAGTTGACAGGATATTTTTTGCCGTTGACTTCCAGTTCGATGGTCTTGGCCATGATCCCTCCTGCAAATAAAATTCTCCGCCCGATCAATGCTTGTGACAAGTGTCGCAGGCCGTCTTGGCCTTGTTCAGTTCGTGGCAGTTCAAGCAGCTATACATCGTGGTGACGCTGGTGACTTCCGACATCGCCTCCATCTCGCGAACTTGCCCGTGGCACGTTTCACATTTTACGCCAGCCGTAAGATGGGCACGGTGATTCCACGCGACGCCCGGCAGAACGGTATAGACGCGCACCCAGGGAACCGCTTGCTTGGACTTCGCATACTCAGTGAGCTTCTGAATCGCAGGCTTGTCCTTCGCGATGGTCACGTGGCATTCCATGCATGTGCTGGTCGCTGGGAAAGTCATGAGCTTGCCCGGCTCCGGATTCGTATGGCACTTCTTGCACTCCAGCCCGAACGCCAGATGTTTTTTGTGGCTATACGGAATCGGCTGCGCCGGCGCTGGATGTTCTGCCGGATTGTCAGGAACCATCGCCTTCACCGCACGAGGCGTGGTCGGTTCTTGCGCGGCAATTCCCGCTGCAAACAAAACGAGCGCGGCGAGCGCAGTCCCGGCCAAGACGAAAACGATTCTCATCCATCTTTTCAACATGAACAGGCCTCGCGAATTGAAGAGTGACTCACGGCTTCGCCCCACTACGACTTTTTGCTCACTACTTCCTCGATGCTGGTCCCGAAATCCTTGAGCATCACCGTCGCCGCATTCCGCCCGGGCCCACCCGTGACCGATCCTCCGGGATGTGTCGTCGCTCCGGTTTGATACAAGCCGGGAATCGGCATGCGATGCTGTGCCCATCCCAGCATCGGACGCATCGCTGCTGTTTGCGACGCGCTCTGCGCTCCCGCGTGTGCACTGCCGTGCCAGAAATGCGGATTCATGCGCTCCAGATCTAGCGGGCTTTCCACGAACCGCGCAAGGATTTTGTCGTCCGTCAAATTCGGCAGGAACCGCCGCAGATATTTGAGATACGCATCGGAAACTTCGTTCTTGATCTTGTCCCAGTGCTCGGGCCCCTCTTTCAGTTCATAGGGTTGCCAGCCAACCACTTTTATCGTGTACATTCCTGCAGGCGCACGGGAAGGATCGGCAATGCTGCAGCAAATGATCTGTAGCGACGGATCTTCCAGATTGACGACGCCCCTCGCATCGTCATAGCCGTACCGCAGCGCTCGTTCCGGCGAAACCAGGATGCCGGACTCCACCGGCGAAAGCGTGCCGCCATCCACGGCGAACTTCGGCGGCTCGGTGGTCGCGTAATGCGTAACAAACATGGCGTTTTCCGCCTGCCACGTGTCCACGCCATCGATGAAATCCTGGCCCCACAACTCGCGCGGCGCCATGTCCACCAGATGCTTGATGTGAATCGTGGACAGCACCGCTTTCTCTGCGCGGTAAGAACTCCCATCGCTGCATTCCACGCCCACGCATTTTCCATTCTCCACGAGCAGCCGCTTCACCCACTTGTTGGTAAGCAGTACGCCGCCGTGCGCTTCGATGGAGCGCGCCAGCGCGACCGTTAATGCCCCGGATCCGCCCTTCGGGATGGGCCGGCCGGAATGCTGTTGGCGTGCCGTGCCGTAAGCGAGCCGCCCCGTCACAGGGGCGTCCGGCGGCTCGGCCGCCAGGTGGGACATGTACAACAGGAACGTACGGCAGTGTTCCTCCTCAAACGTATCGCGAATAATTTCCCATGCGGACATGGCCAGTCGCCGCTGCCACAGTTTGCCGCGCGGCTGTTGTGCGAGCTGATCGTTCAGCGGTTTTCCGAAACCGATGGGCGTAAAACTTGCTCCAAACAAAATCGGTTTAATGGCATCAAATTCCGCCAGCATTTTTCGATAGGCCGCAGCATCCTTCTTCGAGAATTTCGCGAATTCCGCGCATGTCCGGTCGAGGTCGCGCCATTGCGTCAGATACGTGCCGTCCGGAAAGGGAATATGAAAGATGGGGTCGGGATCGATGTACTCCAGCCCGTAGTCGCGAAGCTTCAGCTCGTCGTTCTTCATCATCGGGTTGTCGAGCAGAAACGTGTGTGCTGAGGAACACACGTCGTCCTTGAATCCCTTCAGCATCAGTTCCGCCGTTTTGACGCCTCCGCCGAGCATCGGACGGCCTTCCAGCACGAGGCACCGATACCCCGCTTTTGAGAGGTAGGCCGCCGCAACCAGGCTGTTGTGGCCTGCTCCGGCAACGACGATGTCGAATCGCTCATCCTTCGGCGCCTGCGTCCCTAATGAAAACGGCGCCACGGCTAGCGGCGCCAATGCCGTTGTTTTCACAAATTCGCGCCGGCTGATATTGCTCATTGGAATACCTCCTCAGAGCGAACCCTTACGTCTTTTTCACCACTTCTTCGATGCTTGTCCCAAAATCTTTGAGCATCACTGTTGCCGCGTTTCGCCCCGGCCCTCCGGTTACGGATCCTCCGGGATGCGTCGTCGCGCCCGTCTGATACAAACCGGCGATCGGCATGCGGTGCTGCGCCCAGCCCAGCACGGGACGCATTGCTCCGGTCTGCGCCGGCCCCGATCCGCCCGCGTGACAGCTGCCATGCCAGTTGTGCGGGTTCATACGTTCCAAATCGAGCGGGCTCTTGACGATCCGCGCGAGAATCTTGTCATCCGTCAGATTGGGGGAGAACTTTCGCAGAAAGTTTAGATTTGCGTCCGAAACCTGGTCCTTGATTTCGTCCCAGTGCTGCGGGCCCTCTTTTAATTCGTATGGGTAATAACCAACGATCTTGAGAGTGTGCATCCCTGCGGGTGCCCGGGTCGGATCGATAATGCTGCAACAAATGGCATGGATCGACGGGTTCTCCACATTCACCGTTCCGCGCGCGTAGTCATAACTCATGCGCAAGGCGCGATCGGCGCTAACCATCACTCCCGAATGAACAGGCGAAAGCGTCCCGCCGGCTACGGCATACTTCGGCGGCTCCGTCGTCGCATAATTTGTCTCAAAGAGCGTCAGTCCGGCTTTCCACGTGTCCACTCCATCGATGAAGTCCTGGCCCCACAATTCACGCGGCGCCATGTCGATCAGGTGCTTGATATGGATGGTGGACAACACCGCTTTCTCCGCGCGATACGAGCTACCGTCTTCACACTGCACCCCAGTACATCTTCCGTTTTCGACGATCAGCCCTTTGATCCACTTGTTGGTCAGGATTACGCCGCCATGCGCTTCGATGAGCCGCGCCAACGCTACTGTCAACGCTCCCGAGCCGCCCTTCGGCAGGGGCCGGCTCTCGCGCTGTTGGTGAAGCGGAATGTAGGCAGCCCTTCCCGTCAGCGGGTCCTGCAACGGCTGCAGCGAATAGGGGCAGCCCAGCATGAACGCCCTGCAGTGGTCGTCCTCGAAGGTATCGCGAATAATTTCCCAGGCCGACATCGCCAGGCGCCGCTGCCAAAGTTTGCCGTGAGGGTGATCCGCCAGACGGTCATTGATCGGTTTCCCAAAACCGATTGGCGTGAACGTCACCGCGTTGAGGATAGGCTCGACGGTCTCATATTCCGTGATCATGCGCCGGTATGCGGTCCCGTCTTTTTTGGAAAACTTGGAGAACTCTTCGCAGGTGAGATCGAGGTCGCGCCACTGCGTCAGGTAAGTGCCGTCGGGAAACGGCATGTGATAGACCGGATCGGGATACACGTACTCGAGGCCATAATCTCCAAGTTTGAGTTCGTCATCGCGCAGAATGGGATTCCCGTGGATTCCGTTGTGCGCCGAAGAGCAGATGTCATGAGTGAATCCGCGCAACGTCAACTGCGCGGACTTGACGCCACCGCCTACGATTGGACGTCCCTCGAGCACGACGCAGCTGTAACCGGCCTTTGCCAGATACGCCGCCGCAATCAGGCTGTTGTGTCCGGCGCCGGCAACGACGATGTCGAAACGCTCAGCCATGACAATTTTTCAACACCAACTGATCTGACTCTTCTGCAGCACTGGGCTGGAGTACTCCTGAATCTCCAGATGACGTTTCACGCTTGTTCCTCGGCGAGTCTGCTTCTAAGCCCGGCGCCATCAATTTCGTTTTCCCATCGCGCTACGACCAAAGTGGCGACTCCATTGCCAATCACATTTACCGACGCGCGGCACATGCTCATAAACCTGTCGATTCCCAGGATCAGCGCCATGCCCGCCACAGGAATCGTGGGGATCACCGTCATCGTGGCCACCAGCGCGATGAACGACGCACCTTGCACGCCGCTCGCGCCCTTCGAAGTCAGCACCGCCACCGCAAGAATCGTCAGTTGCTGCATGAGCGTCAGCGGTGTATTCGTGGCCTGCGCGACAAATAGCGCACACATCGTCATATAAATGCTCGTCCCATCGGTGTTAAACGTATAACCCGTCGGGACCACCAATCCCACGAGTCCTTTCGAACATCCCAGCTTTTCCAGCTTCGCCATTAGCGTCGGCATGACCGGTTCCGATGAACTAATGGCCAGCACCAGAAGAATCTCTTCTTTGATGTACCAGAGAAATTTCAGGATCCCGAATCCCGCTACACGTGCAACTATACCGAGCACAATAAGAATGAAAAGTATGGAGGTAGCGTAAAACGTGCCAATCAGTCTGATTAATGGCCCCAGCGAATAGATTCCGTACTTGCCAATGGTGAACGCGAGAGCGCCAAACGCGCCAATCGGCGCAAAGCGCATCAGGATTCTGACAATCCCAAACACGGCTTCGGTTAAGGTGTTGAACAAGTCAAGCAACGGTTTACACCGCGGCCCGGCCATCGACAGCGCAAAACCGAACAGCACGGAGACCAGCAACACTTGCAGGATATCGCCCTTGGCGAAGGCGTCCACCACGGTGTTGGGTATGATGTGCATCAGAAATTCCGAAACGCTCTGCGCTTTTCCCGGTCCCGAGTATTCCGCTACCGCCTTGGCGTCCAGCGTCGCCGCATTGATATTGAATCCGCTGCCGGGATGAACCACATTCCCGACGACCAGCCCGACGAACAGCGCCAGCGTCGACACAACCTCAAAATAGATCAGCGCCTTCCCGCCGACGCGCCCGACCTTCTTCATGTCTTCCATTCCCGCGATGCCGGTGACGACCGTGCAGAATACAATCAGCGTGATGATCATCGTGATCAGCCGGATAAAACCGTCGCCCAGCGGTTTCATGGCCACCGCCGTCGCCGGTCGCAAGTACCCAAGCGCGATCGCCGCGCCAATGGCCACCACTACCTGAAAGGACGAATTGGTATAAAAAGCCTTCTTGCGCGGACTGGACGTCGTCATAGTGAGGGCCGGGAGTGGCGCGGCACGAGAATTGCTGTTTCCCTTTCCACGGATTTTTGGGCCGAAACGCTACAGCATTTTCTCGGGCTCGCGAATGGCGTTCGCCAGATCGCTCAAGAACTCCGCCGCTCGGGCTCCGTCTACGACGCGGTGATCGCTCGAAAGTGTCATCGTCATCATAGGCCGGATGCCGGGCTTTCCATCAACGGGAACGACTCGGTCGGAAATCCTTCCCACAGCAAGAACTGCCGCTTGCGGCGGCGTGATAATCGCGCTGAACGCATCCACTTTGTACATTCCCAGATTGCTCAGCGTGAACGTCCCCCCGGTTATATCTGCTGGACGCAATCGCCCCGCCCGCGCGCGCTCCGTCAATTCCTTCCGTTGCGTGGAAATCTCCGCAAGCTTCGCACTGTCCGCTTTATGAATCACCGCGCCGACCACGCCGTCCTTCACCGCCATTGCCACACTAATGTTGATTTCCGCGTTCCAACGGATTCCCTCCGACGTCCAACTCGCATTCATCCTCGGATGTTTCGCCAGGACGCGCGCCACAATTCCAATCATCAAATCGGTAATCGTCGGCGCCGCGCTCTGCGCTTTCTCCGCCTCAACGTTCCATTTTTTCTGCGCGGCAACCAGCTCGCTGCAATCCACGTCCCGTACCAGAAAAAAGTGCGGCACGCTCGTCCAGCTCTGCGTCGTGCGCTCGGCCATCAGCCGCGCCACCTGGCTCAACGTTTCCACTCCGCTCGGAGCCGTCGCAGTCGCACCAGTCGCGCTTTGCGAATCAGCCGCCCGCTGCACGTCGTCCGACGATATCGTCCCATCAGGACCAGTTCCGCGAACTTGCCTAATGTCCACGCCAAGTTCTTTGGCCAGCCGCCGCGCCTTTGGCGAAATCTGCGGCGTCGTTGTCGTTTGTTTTTCGTGAGCCGCAACCGCGGCTGAGGCGTGTTGCCCCGCGCCACTAGTCGCCCGCGCCGCCGGCGCCGCAGTCGCGCTGCTCTTCGCAGGAGGCTTCTCTCCCGGCGCAACCAGCCACGCAATCGTTTCGCCTACGGGAATCACCGCTCCCACGTCCGCCGTGATCCCCGCCAGAATTCCGTCTCCCGGCGCTTCCACCTCGACGACCGCCTTGTCCGTCTCGATTTCCAGCAAGGGCTCGCCCTTGCTGACGCGGTCTCCCTCTTTTTTTCGCCAGGCCAGAAGCTTCCCAGTTTCCTGCGCCATCTCCAGCGCCGGCATCACCACACTCATCGCCATAGATTTTCTCAGGAGCCGGGGACCGACCGTCAGTCCGTAGCTGCCACTCCTTCTGCCTTCGCGCTGGCCGCCACCATCTCTTTCACTTTCTTGCTGGGCGCAGCTTCGTTCTCGCGCGTGGTCGAAAGCGGCCCATTCACCGTGTGATAGTGCGCGCCCGCCACCATCAACTGCTCCGCCGGAAATCGCGTAATCACTTCGTGACCGGTTGCCGTCACCACGATTTCTTCTTCAATTCGCGCCGCGCCCCATCCGTCCGTCGAAGGCCAGAACGTCTCCAGCGCAAACACCATCCCCGGCTTAATCTCGTGCGAATGTTCCAGCGACACCATCCGGCTGATCACCGGTTTTTCCCAAATCGCCAGCCCGATCCCGTGTCCGAATTGCAAGGCAAACGCCGCTTCCTCGTCAGGAAAGCCAAACTCCTCCGCCTTTGGCCACACCGAAGCAATCTCCGCCGTCGTCCGCCCCGGCCTCACCAACTCAATCGCCGCATCCAAATACTCCCGGCACCGTTTGTATGCATCAATCATCGCGTGCGACGCATATCCGATCGTAAAGCAACGGTAGTAACAAGTCCGGTAGCCCATGTACGAATGCAGAATGTCGTAGTAAACCGGGTCCCCGGGCCGCAGCACGCGATCCGAAAAAACGTGCGGGTGCGGGTTGCAGCGCTCTCCCGAAATTGCGTTCACCGCTTCCACATATTCCGAGCCGAGGTCATACAGCACCTTGCTCGCCAGTCCCACCGCCTGGTTCTCGCTCATCCCCGGTTTCATCGCCCGGTACAATTCGTCGTACGCCGCGTCCACCATCATCGCCGAGTGATTAAGCAGAGAAATCTCATCCTGCGTCTTGATCACTCGCGCATCGGACATCAACTGCTGCCCATCAACAATCTTGATGCCCTCTTTTTGCAGCGCAAAAAGAATCGGCGGCTCGACGACGTCAATCCCCAGCGGTTCCTTGTGCAGCCCGCGCTTCTCCAGTTCCACCTTGATCTTCCGCGCGACGTTTTCCGCGCGCCCCATCTCCGGCGACATCGCTCCGCGCAGCAGCGGAATTCCCGCGCGCGACCGCTCCCCCAACCACGGGCAATTTTGCTGATGATGCCTCGCCGCTGATCCGAAATCCCACAAAATCGGCTCGTCATTCTGCGGCAGCAGCGTGAACCGGCTGATCTTGTCCTGCGCCCACGTCCCAATGTGCGTCGCGGTGATGTACCGCACGTTGTTCATGTCGAAGCAAAGCAGTGCTCCCATCTCCGATTTCGCGAGCAAAGCTTTCGCGCGAGCCAGCCGTTCCCGCCGCAAGCGGTCAAAATCAATGCGGTTTTCCCAATCCACCGCCATCGGCCCGTAAGTTTTCAGCCCCATCGCACACCTCTCATCCCGTTCAACTCACGCTTTCCCGCAAAGCGCCCGCGCCGCCTCAAACACCGTCTGCTCCGTCGGCACCGTCATATCTTCCAGCGGCGGCGAAAATGGAATCGGCACGTGCATCGCTCCCATCCGCTTCACCGGCGCTTCCAGGTTGTAGAACGCCCCTTCCGCAATGACCGAAGCGATCTCCCCGGTAACTCCATACCGCCCGTATCCTTCATCAATCACCATCGCGTGCGAAGTTTTCTTCGCCGATTCAATCAGCGTCTTCTCATCCAGCGGCCACATCGTCCGCGGATCGATCACTTCCGCGCTGATTCCGATTTTCTCCAGCAGCTCCGCCGCTCCCAGCGCCACTTGCACCATGCTGCTCGTTGCTACAATCGTTATGTCTTCGCCTTCCCTCTTCACGTCCGCGACTCCCAGCGGAATCGTGTATTCCTTTTCTGGAACGGGCCCTTTCAGCTTGTACATCATCTTGTCTTCAAAAAAGGCCACTGGGTTTTCGTCGCGGATCGCCGTCTTCAGCAGTCCCTTCGCGTCGTACGGGGTCGACGGCATCACCACTTTCAATCCGGGCACATGACAAAGCCACGCGTGCAGCGACTGCGAATGTTGGGCCGCAGAACGCCGCGTGGCACCGAGCGTCGTCCGTAACACCATCGGCACTTTCCACGTGCCGCCCGACATGTAATGCACTTTGGCCGCCTGATTCACCATTTGGTCCATCGTCAGCGTCAGAAAATCGCCGAACATGATGTCCACCACCGGCCGCAAACCCGTCATCGCGGCTCCCACTCCCATTCCCGTGAAACCGGCTTCCGAAATCGGCGTGTCAATCACCCGTTCCGCGCCAAATTCCTCCACCAGACCCGACAAAACCTTGAACGGTGTCCCCGCTTCCGCCACGTCTTCGCCAAAAATGCACACACGTGCATCGCGGCGCATTTCTTCCGCCAGCGCCTCGCGGATCGCTTGCGCAAATGTCAGCTCTCTCGTCGCCGCTTCAGGCATAAACGTCCTGGTCCACCTGGTCTACCGTCGGATATGGCGCAGCAATCGCAAACTCCACCGCCGCTTTCATTTCCGCGCGTACTTCTTCCTGAATTTGCTTCAGCTTTCCTTCATCTGAAATCTTTTGCTCGATCAGCCATTGCGAAAAATTCTTGATCGGGTCGCGCTTGGTTTTCCATTCCTGCTCTTCCTGCTTCGACCGGTAATATTCGCGATTGATGTCCCCCACGTGGTGTCCGGTGTATCGATAGGTGTTGCAGACCAGAAAGGCTGGGCCGTCTCCCCTTCGCGCGCGATCAACCAACTTTTGCGCCGCCGCATTCACCGCTCGCACATCTTGCCCGTCCACGCTTTCCGCGAGCACTCCGAACGCAGTCCCTCGCGCCAAAATGTCTCCCGCCGTCGTCTCCGAATAATGCGTGTATTCCGTATAGAGATTGTTCTCGCAAACGTAGATAACCGGCAATTTCCACAGCGCCGCCAGGTTCATCACCTCGTACAAAACTCCCTGTCCGAGCGCTCCCTCGCCAAAAAAGCACACCGCTACTTGACCGGTGCCCAATCTTTTTGCAGACAGCGCCGCTCCCGTCGCAATCCCGGCGCTGCCGCCGACAATCGCATTCGCTCCCAAATTCCCTGTCGCAGGATCGGCAATATGCATCGACCCGCCTTTGCCGCGGCAATATCCCGCCTCTTTCCCCAGCAACTCCGCGAACATCCTGTCCGGCGAAGCCCCTTTAGCCACGCAATGTCCGTGCCCCCGGTGTGTGCTCGTGATGTAATCGTCCCCGCGCAGCGCTTCGCAAATCCCCACCGCCACCGCTTCTTCCCCGATATAAAGATGCGCCAGCCCCGGCATCAGCGCCCGCGTGTAAAGTTCATTCACCTGCTCTTCGAACTCCCGGATCATCACCATCCGCCGGTACATGCGCAGCCAATGCTCCGTCTTCGTTTCCGATTTTGTTTTGGATGGATCCGTCGCCAGCGTCATGGCTTCACTCCCGACATCTGAGCCAAAACATCGAACACCACCGCAAAATCCTTCTCCACCAATCCCATCCCGCGCGCCGCCGTCAGGAATTCATTCGTGATTGCAGTCGTCGGCATGGGCACATCCAGTTGCCGCCCCAGCTCCAGCGCCAGCAGCATGTCTTTCTGCATCATGTTGACGTTGAACCATGCCTCTTCCGGCTTCTTCAATACAAACGGCCCGCGGTATTGCACCATCGGCGACGCAATCACACTGTGCGTCAAAACATCCACCGCGGTTTCCCGCGCGATGCCGCTTTTCTCCGCCAGCAAAACTCCTTCGCAAAACGCCAGCATTTGCACCGCAAGGCTCAGGTTCGTCCCGATCTTCATTACCAGCGCCAGGCCGTTGTCTCCTACATGCGTGACCTTCGGCCCGATGTCCTGCAACAGCGGCTTCACTTTCTCAAACGTTTCTTTGCGCCCGCCCACCATCACCGAGAGTTTTCCCTCTTGCAACGTGATCACACTTCCGGAGACCGGCGAGTCCACCATGTCCCCGCCCTTTTCGCGCACCTTCGCCGCAATCTCCCGGCTGAACGCTGGGCTCACTGTGCTGATGTCCACGAAAATCTTCCCTGGCGTGACTCCCGCGAGCATTCCGTCCGGGCCGTTCATCACGGCTCCCAGCGCCGCCGAATTCGTAACCATGGAGAAAACCACGTCGGCCGAAGCGGCTACCGCGCGCGGCGAGTCCGCCCACTTCATCCCCTTCTTCACCAGCCACTCGGCTTTCGAACGTGTCCGGTTGTATCCCGTTACGCTGTGACCATTGCTGAGCAGCCGGTTCACCATCTCGCTGCCCATCACCCCCAGTCCCACAAATCCCAGATTGGCCATGAATCCTTCTTCTCCTACTTCTCCTGCTACAAGCTTGGAACGAGCAACCAGCAGCTATGATGGAAACCCAAGTGCCTTTCTTCTTCTCTTACTAAAACTTAGAACTAATAACTGAAAACCATTCTGTAGCTCAGCCCACCGAAAAACCAAAACCAATGCAAGTCTTTTCCTTTTCCTACTGAAAACTGACAACTGAAAACCGATCACTCCCCTCGCCCGTTCGGCGCTCGCCGCGAATCCTCTCTCACCTGCCGCAAGTGCGCCTTCATAGCGTCTCGCGCACCCAGCGGATCGCGGTGCTCGATCGCCTCCAGGATCCTCTTGTGGTGATACTGCCCGCGCTCCGGGCCGCCTTCCACCTGAAAAATTCCCATGCGCTGTTCCCGCAGCAGTCCTACGATCGAATCGATAAGCGAAAGGATGAGGGGATTTGCCGCGGCTTCCGCCAGCGCCAGATGAAAATCGAGATCCGCTTCTATGAAGGCATCGGGATCCTTACGCGCCGTGTCCATTACCGCGACTTGCTCGCGCATCGAAGCCAGATCTTCCGCGTCAAAGCGCGTTGCAGCCAGTGCCGCGATCTCCGGCTCCAAAATCTCCCGCACTTCCGCCAGGTACGCGGACCCTTCAGGCTGTCCAATCTTCAGCATCCGGTCCAGCGACTGCCGCATGGAATAAGGGCTGCTCTCGGTGATAAACGTCCCGCGGCCCGGGTAGGCTTCCACCAGGCCCTTTTCCCGCAATGCCTTCACTGCCTCGCGGACCGCCGTCCGGCTCACGCCAAATTGTTGAGCTAATTCACGTTCGGGGGGAAGTTGGTCTCCGGCCTTCAACGTACCTTTATGGATGGATTCCTCGACCTGCTGCACGATTTGTTCATACAGGCGAGAGGAGCGCACGATTTTGTACATGACATCCTCCCGGACCCAAAAGAGATGATTCCGCGCTCTGGTACGACCGCCGTACCAAAGAAACTCGATGAAATGCCCACAGTTGGCGTTTTCCCCGACATTCTCTGGTTGGGTTGTTGGACCAATCTACCACAGCCATTCATTTCTCTGCAACCGCTTTACGAGCCCTCCTCAATCCACACCGTCTTGATGTTTGTAAACTCCCTTATTCCGTGCGCTCCCAATTCCCTGCCGTGCCCCGACCACTTCACTCCTCCAAACGGTATCCGCGGATCGGAAGCCACCATCTTGTTGATGAACACCATTCCCGACTCCAGATCGTTTACGAAGCGCTCGCGTTCCTTCGCATCGTTGGTCCACGCGCTGGCGCCCAATCCAAACCGGCTGTCGTTGGCGATTCGAATCGCATCATCCACGTCCTTGGCGCGGAACACGCTCGCCACCGGGCCAAACAGTTCTTCTTTGTGCGCCGGTGAACCGTCTGGAATATTCGTCAGTACCGTCGGCGCATAAAAATTTCCCGGACGGTCCAGCCGCTTACCTCCGGTCAAAACTTTTGCGCCCGCTTCCACTGTCTTTTTCACGTCGCGGTCCAGATCTTCTAGCCCGTCAGCCGTTGAGAGTGGTCCGAGTTCCGTCTTCTCATCAAAAGGATCGCCGACCTTCAAACCAGCCATTTTCTCTGCGAAAACCCGTTCAAATTTGTCGGCGATCGCTTCGGCGACAATGAATCGCTTGGCCGCGATGCACGACTGGCCGTTGTTGAAGATTCGCGCCTTCACCGCAGTGGCCGCCGCGGTCTCAAGATTGGCGCTTGGCATCACGATAAACGGGTCGCTGCCTCCCAACTCCAGCACCACTTTCTTGATTCTCTTGGCCGCCCCCATTCCCACTTCGATTCCCGCTCCTTCACTTCCCGTCAGTGTTGCCGCCATTACGCGCGGATCACCCAGCACCCGGTCCACTTTTCCTGAACCGATTAGCAGCGTCTGGAACGCTCCATCCGGAAATCCCGCACGGTGAAAGATATCCTCGATGGCCAGCGCGCTCTGCGGCACGATCGACGCATGCTTTAAAAGCCCTACGTTTCCAGCCATTAACGCCGGTGCGGCAAAACGCAACACCTGCCAGAACGGAAAATTCCACGGCATCACCGCCAGAACCGGCCCCAGCGGCTGGTACCGGATGAAGCTTCGCTTCGCGCTCGTCTCCACGACTTCATCAGCGAGGAACCGCTCCGCGTTTTCCGCATAGTATTTGCAAACCCAGGCGCACTTCGCCGCTTCATCGACCGCGGACCGGAACGTTTTGCCCATCTCCGTCGTCATTGTCCGCCCAAAACTCTCTTTTTCGTTTTCCAGGATCGCCGCCGCCTTCAGCATCAGCCGCGCCCGTTCGGCAAACGGCACCTTGCGGTAGCTTGAAAACGTATCGGCTGCTTTTTGGAGCTTCACTTCGATCTGCGCATCCGACAGCGCTTCGAACGTCTTGACCACCTGTCCCGTTGCCGGATTGATCGTCGCAATCGCCATCTTTCTTCTCCCTCTGAAACTCGTTGCTGGCTTTCCTCGCGGCCTATCATAACGGCAGCCCGGTTCGCGCTCTACCTGGAAGTTTTACGCCTTTATGCGGGCCTGGCGGAAAGGCAGGGTTTTCTCAAAAAATCTGGTCCAACCACTATACCCGGAGGCTTGCGCGGAAAACATCCTAACTGCAACCGCTTCTAACCAATAGAAGAATATTCTTGACACCTTTTAGTTTCAAGTGGTACAGCGGTCCTACCTTCTTTCGAACAAGGCGAGGCACCTTTCATGAATCCTCCGAGGGACTCCAAGAAGCACGATCCGAAAGCGTCGAAGCTCGATTCAAAGCGGGACAAGCCCGTTCGAATGCCAGATGGAGCCCTGCTTCCCTCCCGCAGGGACTTCCTCCGTTCCGCCGCCAGCGCCGGCCTCGCCTTAGCCGGATCATCGGTAGCGGCTTGGGCAGACCACCATGGCCACCCCAGCCCCAACAGCATCTCTTACCTTGACCGCAGGATGTACATCCGCAACATGGAACTCCTAGCCCACTTCATGCCCGGCCACGTCCGCAACGGCAAGATGCAGCTGATGTCCGTTGGCAATCGCCGCTACATGTTCCAGCAGGGCGATGTGATTGATGTCAGTGACGTTCGAAAGCCCACCTTCTATAACAAAGGCGGATTCGAAGGCGCCCAGGTCCAGGTCGCCTATAACAAGAGCCTGAAAAAATGGATCCTGATGACCGGCGCGCAAACTCCCATCACCGATTCCACGCCGGAAGCCCCCATGGGCAAGTACGACGATCCGCACCTCGACGACAAGCGCAAAGACTACAAAGGCCTGCGCGGTGTTCGTTTTTACGATGTCACCGATCCGTCCAAAATCGTCAAGCTCTCCGAGTTCAGCACCGGCGCTACCGGGCAGGGCACGCACAGGAATTATTATGACGGCGGCAAGTACGCTTACCTTGACACTGCGCCGGACGAAACTTTTATTCATCAGCCTTCTTATTTTCGTCAGCTCGTGAACGGCAACATGATCGTGGACGCTTCCGATCCTTCGAACGCCAAGGAAGTATCGATGTGGTGGGTTCCCGGCTCACGCAAAGGGGAGGAAGCCGAATACAACAAGTGGATCTGGTCGAAGCTCGTCCCGCCGAAAGTCGTGGCGGACCAGACACCCTTCGCGGGACTCCACGGACCCGTCTACGTTCCGAAAAAACTCGAAGACGGCGGCAACCGAGGCTACGGCGCGTTTGGCTGCAACGGTTTTATCATTCTCGATCTTTCCGATCCGGCGCACCAGAAAAAGATCGGCCGCTTCGAACCACCTCCGCAATATTCCGGGATGGGCATCGCGTTCCACACGATTTATTGCGGCATCCTCGAGCGCGGCTTCGTTCTCACCAACGGTGAAACCACCAATTCGGACTGCAACCAAATTTATTTACCGAATTGGGTAATCGATATTCGCGACGAAGAGCATCCCGTTCCTGTCGCGCAGCTTCCTCGCCCTGTTCCGCCACCTGAAGCGCCGTACAAAGATTTTTGTTTCAAGCGCGGGCGTTTTGGCGCTCACAATCCGCCGCACCTGAAGGCCCCGGGGAAGCCGCGGCAGGAGTTCATCACTTATTCGTATTTCATCGCCGGACTCCGCTGTTACGATATCGGCGATCTCACCAAACCTGAAGAAGTTGCTTACTTTATTCCACCGCAGGGCGGCGATTTGAACAAATTCGGCAGCTACGACCGCACCGTGGACAATGTGTTTGTCGAGTGGGACCGCAACATCATTTGGTGCGCAGCGGACACCGGCTTGTACGCTTTGAGCTGCCCCAATCTTGGAAAACCGATCCTCGATCCGATGCCGGTCACCGAATGGTCGCTCGAAAAACTGAATGAAGGCGCTCCATGAAAACTCCGCGACGCGTTGGCATTCACATCCTTGTTGCCGTGCTCACATTTTCTTCTGCTGCATTGTTGTGCAGTCAGAATGCGAGCGGACAGCCGGCCAGCCCGCAGAAAATCAAAGTGCTCACGCTGCTGGGGCGGCCGCTGCAAATTGTCGCGGCGGAGAAACAAGGACTCTTCGCGAAATATGGAATCGAAGTAGAAACGGCGAACAAGGCCAATTCGGAGGAACTTCGTTCGGAACTCGCGGCAGGCAACGGGGCGCTGGCCTACCTGGCAGTGGACAATGCCGTGGCGATGGTGGAGCTTGCGCATCAAGACGTGATCATTGTGATGGGCGGCGAAGGCTCCCAAAACGAATTGGTGGTGCAGCCGGAAATCAAATCCATCGCGGATTTGCGCGGAAAAACTTTGATCGTGGATGCGGCGAATACGGCGTACGCGCTGCAGTTGATCAAAATTCTGAAGTTGCATGGTTTGAATGCCGGCGACTACACACTGAAACCCGTCGGCTCCACACCGCAGCGCCTCATCGCGATGCGCGAGCACAAAGAGTACGCGGGCGCGATGCTTGGGCCCCCGAGTTCGATTGTGGCCAAGAGCGAAGGATTTGTGAGCCTGGGCTCGGTGCAGGAATCGATTGGATCTTACCAGGCCGCCGGTTATTTTGCGGAACGGCAATGGGCGCAAGGACATCGCGATACGCTCGCGAATTATCTCGCGGCGATCATCGAGGCGCAGCGCTGGCTCATGGATCCTGCCAACAAACAGCAAGTCATCGACTTGATGGTCAAGGAATCGCATCTGGCGCCCGACGTGGCTGCGGAAAATTACGAGGCGGTCATGACGAAGCCGGGCGGATTCGAGCGCGATGCGCGCTTTGATCTCGAAGGATTCAAAAATGTGTTGAAGCTGCGAGCCGAAGTGGAAGGCTCGTGGCACGGCAATCCTCCCCCGCCAGACAGGTACTACGATGCTTCTTACTACAACGCGGCGCTGGCAAAACTAAAGGACTCAAAATGAATTGTTCCATCCTTCTTCGCGGAGCAACTGTCTTTCTCTTCTCCATTCTTCTTGGTTTCTCTCTCGCTTGTCCCGCGCTCGCGCAAGAGCGGACGCTTGAGGAAATCAAAACCGAAGCGATCAAGCGCGCGGAAAACGGAATGTATCCGCTGATCGGGCTCGACCCCGCCGATGTCAAGGAAGCGTTTGCCGCGATTAAAACCCCCGATTACGACGAATGGGCCGCCGGGTTCAGCGCTGTGGCTGACCGCTACATGACGCAGGCCAAAGCGGCGGAGGCTACCGATGCGACGAAAGCGAGCGCGCTGTACGTAAAAGCGTGGCGGCTGTATTCGTTCGGGCGGTGGCCGGTGCCGGCGTCTCCGGGAAAACAGCGCGCGTACGCGAAAGCTCTGGAAGCGTTTCTCGCGCACGCGAAATTCATGGATCCGCCGCTGGAAGTGGTGCGCATTCCGTTTGAAGGATCGGAAATCGTCGGGTACTTGCGGCTGCCGAAAAATGCGAAAGGGCCCGTGCCGGTGGTCATTGCCATCAGCGGATTGGACAGCCGCAAGGAAGATCTTTCGGAAAACTTCGGCGCCATTCTGCCGTATGGAATTGGTTTTATCGGGCTGGATTCGCCGGGAACGGGACAGTCGCCGATCAAGGCCAGCGAAACGGCGGAGCGCGAGTTTTCGCGCGTGATTGATTTTCTGCAAACGCGGCCGGAAGTGGACAAGACGCGCATCGGGATGGATGGGCAGAGTTTCGGTGCGTACTGGGCGACGAAGCTGGCGATCCTGGAGCACGCGCGCCTGAAGGCTGTGGTGGCGCAGTCTCCGCCGGCGGATGCCACGTTCCAAAAGGATTTTGTGGTCAACAAGACGCTGGGAAATCGTGAGTATTTGTTCGGGCTGGGGCCGGCGCTCATGTCGATTTTTGAGGGTGCGAAAACGGTGGATGACCTGGCGAACATTTTCCCGAAGATGTCGCTGGTTTCGCAGGGGCTGCTCGGCAAACCGATGGCGCCGATGCTGATCATCGCGGGAGTTTTGGATACGCAGGTGCCGGTATCGGATGCGTACTTGCTGCTCAGCAGCGGAGATGTGCCGAAGGAAGCGTGGATCAATCCGCAGGGCGGGCACTTGGGGCGGCAGGTGAAGGTGTGGCCTGATCCGGTGATTTTCCGGCAGGTGATTATTCCGTATTTGGTGAGAAAGCTGGAAGTGGGAAGTAATGAAGCAACGAAGTAAAGAGGTAAGGATTTCTGGTTAACCATAACACCCCCCTCCCCCGTGTTTTTTGTAAGTGTTGCATCTAAAGGACTTAGTTTTTCTGTAAGTGGTTTAGAATCAACACTTACGGGTGGTCGTGTAAGTGTTGCGTCTAAAGGAGTTACATTGCACCAAAATTGTGCAAAAGGTGGCCCTGACGGTGTGGCCCGGCGGGGATCGGGGCTGAACATCACGAACCATGCTATCATTAATTACTTATTTTGTCAAGTGACAAATAACGCATTTAGATTGAGCAATTTGCGGCCGCGTTCGAATGATTTTGCAAACGAAAGAAAACAAAGGGGTAGAGCTCACTGTGTATGGGTGCAACGGTTCGGGAGCCATGGATGAGTGCAAACGAAGGAAAAGCAGATCCCTCCCGCCGGGCCGGACTCGGGATGACATTCTGGGCGTTGCGGGCGCGGAGGGGATCTCGGAAACGGCAGGAAGGGGAAAATGCGGGCCGGACTGAAGTCCGCCGCTACGCTCCACCCGCCGGCGGCTCAGGAATTTGAAGGGAGAGAGGAATAGCTGAGCGCAGTCACCGGAGCTCCGGGGCTGGCTTGCTTCCAGAAGGGCTCTTTGCGAAGTCTTGTGAGTAGGTCCAGTGCCTGGCCGTAGGCTAATACCGCTCCCGTCAATTTGTGAAACGCCGAGGAGTTCTCGGGGGCTTCGCGTCTCCTCGTTTGAGCCTCGGCTGAAAGCTGAAGAATTCTGTCTATGACATCCTCTGGACTCATGGTTGATTCCGCACCTCGAACAACTATCAGGTAGTGCACGTGGGATCGATTGCGTTTCAATGTGGGTGGCGCGGCGGGAGCGGGGAAAAGTAAACACCGGCCCTCTTAGACCCAAGCGGTGCCGCACCTGGGGGCGTAGTCCTCAAAGAAGCGGTTTTATCGCTGACTCGAGAACGTCGGTGTACTCAAATCCAACGATCTTCTTACGCAGTATTCCTTGGCGGTCATAGAGCAATGTTGTTGGCAAACCTTCGATGCCGCCAAACTTCTGCTTCAAGTCATCTGCTGCGATGGCCAGGGGATAACGGACGCCCATTTTCTTCGCAAATTGGATGGGGTCCTCGGTGTCCATCATGGTATCGAACTTGAATCCGATGACGGCAAATCCGGTTGAGCCGTAGCGATCGAGGAGTTTCTGATAGCCGGGCATCTCTTTTTTGCACGGCTGGCACCAGGTGGCCCAAAAATCAACGAGCACCACTTTGCCGAGAAGGTCTGCCGAAGAGATTTCCCGGCCCTGCAAGTCTTTCACGCTGAATTCGGGCAGGTGTGAACCAACCTCACCTGCCGCAATTACGACTTCTTTCGGCTTAGGGGGGCTCACCGGATGCTGATTGCATCCTGCGAGCCCCACACCAACAAGGCATAGAAAAAACAGACTTTGTTTTAGCATCTATTCCTTCTTTTGGACTTCGAGGATCAGCAGCTTTAGTGGTGCTGAAGCGGCTGGTTTCTTCTTCCCCGCTGGCTTGCGGTATAACTCGCCGCGGACCGTGACCAACACAGGTGAATCGGCAAGGGGTTCGACAGACTTGAGCAAGTCATTGGGTGCAATCGCGAAGGACTGATTCGGCGAAACCTGTAATGCGAGATTGCCGGAAGCGTCCTTCACTATTTTTCCGCGCGCGGTTACGTCCATCTCCGCAACGGTCACACCACTGTCGTAAACCGCTTTGAGGAGCTGAGCGGGGTCGATCTGCCCGTCTTCCTTGGGCGTAACATCGACCTTTCCATCGATCAAGCTAACATCCACGGATTGAACGCCAGACTGGCGGCCGAGGTGTTGTTTCACCCCGTAGGCTCAAAAGTTTCAAGTCATGCCTTCGACGCGCATTTCGATTTGCTTGATTTGGGCCTGGGAAACGGGCGCAAACGCAGAGCCCAGTAAGAACAGCAATGCAAGTTTTCTTGTGTTCATCGTTCTTCCTTTCATTTGAAGTGCAACCGAAACTGCCGGGTAATTCCGAAACTGAGATGATGACGGACGGGCATGAACATGGAACCCGCTGAATGCGCAACGTCCCAGTCTATGCCGAGCCAGACGTGCATTCCGGGACGCACGCCCACGTAGGTGGTGATTCCTGCGAGCAACACATCGCCGCCGCTGCCGCTCTGGGTGACTGCGGCGATGCGGTCATCCTGAGAGTGCAACCAAGTCACGACCGGCCCAATGAACCATTCGCGGGCCCCGTTTTTTGATTCATACGGCCGGTAAGACAGCCAGAAACGCGATTCGAGGTCGCTGCCGAGCCGGGTATTTTGCGTCCCCTGTGAACGCAATAAGGAATGGAAATCCTCGTCGGCGACAAGACGCCGGACATTGAAAAGGCCAGTGTAGGTCCAATTCGCTGCGACGAAGAAATCTGTCGAGCCCGAGCCGGGCTGCAGACTCGCCGGCAGGCGATTTCCGTTCCTGTCAACCAGGTCCGTCCGGCCTGTCGGCAATTTGGGGCCGAATGTCACGGATGCTTGCGTGGTGCCGCGTTGGGAATCCCGCCGGTAGAAACGATATTTTACGAGTACCATCGCATCACCAAGGCCCGTGCCACCGCCCATGGGGTTCCCAGTCGTGTGCGGCATTTCGAAATGATTGGTCACGATGGGCACCAGCACGGTCAGATCAAAATCGCGGCGGAAGCCCCACGTGAAATTGAAATCCCCTTCGTGCGAGAACGTGGGACGGGCCGTCAAGGGAATATTCGCCGAGGGGCTGGGGGCCAGGCTGCGCGTGGTGAAAATGGAGTTGTAGGAGATGAGTCCTCCGCCCGGGAACAGCGGAGGCGCCGTCTCGGGAGCGGGGCCTTGCGCACTTGCTGTCGATGCAGAGAGCAACAGTAAAACCAAACCGAGCAGCCAAGGCAGCCCGTGACCTCTTGCGTTTCGAAATCCCATTAGTTTTCCTTCCAGCAGAAAGTACTATGCCGAGGCACACCCGCCCGCGAAGCCGCGAGACGACTGGAAGGTTGATTAAATACGAAGAAGCGAAGGGGCGATTGAGGGGAGAATTGGCGGCGCGTGGCATTGCGCCGCAAGAACACTCGATGGGGAGTCCAGGACTTGCGATGCATTAAACCGCGGCAGCACTGCAACGAAAACAGGTGTGAACGAAAGATCGTGCGCGGTGGCTGGCTGTAGAAAAGGCGCGTGCATGGACGGCATGGTCTTACAGCATTCCTGGCTGTGCTGGTGGCCGCGCGACGAGCAGGACATGGTATCGCAGCATTGCATCGCCGCATCGGGCGTGGACATGGCCAAGCAGTCGAACGCATAGGTAGCGAAGGCAATCGCCATTACGGTCAGCAGAAGTGGCTTGGCAAAACGCATCTTTAATCAACTTAGGCGTGGCTCAAAGAGAAGTCAAGGGCGGATTCTCCCTGGAAATTGGCGCATGCCAAAGACTTACGCGCCGGGCTGACTTCTGGCGCGCTACCGCCGCAGCTAAGAAAGAGAAAACAGGGCGCCGGCGGAGAAGTTGTTTCAGGTCGCGCCAAAGGTGCGGAAAAGGAAGGTGCTGCGGGTATCGGGCAATAAGAGAGGTTTGCCATTGAACGACGCGGCGCCTTTGGGATAGCCACCCACGACGTACTTCCATCCGAAGCGACTGCCACCGCTCAGCTGGATGTTGTAAACCTGCCCGGGAGAGACTTGCAAGCCACCGTTGGGAAAGACGAACAGAACGTGGTCGCAGTCGTCGGCTGGCACGGATTTTGAGACGACCGACACTATCTCTCCTTTTGGATTCAGCAGATTCATGGTGACCTCGGCGCTGGCTGGGCCGGGGTTGCCTGCAACCAGTTGCACTTCGACAGCGGTCAGCCTGGGCAGCGAGGGCCTGAAAGCCTGCCGCGCGTCCTTGAGGAGGTTGGCCCAGGCGCTGTCCCACGGAGTGGTGTTTGCCTGGTCCAGCGTGGTGGATGCATAAGGCTTGGACCGCCGGCCCGTAGCGGGTCCCACAGAAATGGTAACTCCGAAAATAATAGTTTCCGGAGGATTTGGACTGGAGCAGCTGGTACTCAGTAATTTGATCTCCGCCTCTCCCTCGGCAGCGGCATCGAAAATGTAGATCCGATGCCCGAAGCCGGGATTCGGCGGCCAGATCAGCGCGACGCTTTCGAGGCGGATGGCAGGGGAGGAGACCTGCGGGTCGCACGGAGCCATCGATCCGAAGCTTATCTCAATCTGTTGACCCACCTTGGCCTGCACGTGGTGTCCGTTGTCCCTGAAGTTGAGGGATAGCACCTGCGGATTGATGCCGGCCTTCTGAGCGGCGGCATTGGCGCGAGGGGCCCCCAAGAAAACCACAGCCAGCAAAAGGACTGTTGATCGTGAGTTGGTCATCGTCTCATCCTTTGCAAAGCGTACATCCTAACTACTAGAACGGAGTAGGCTGAAAATCTTGCAATCATTCCAGGCGCTAACAATTTCACCCAATGAGCGTCAAATCGGGCAGCGGGCCCTCGTCAGTCAATCAAGACATTCCTAAGATCCTAGAGCGCGGGAGGGGTAATGAGAAAATTTCTCCTGGGATTCGTGGTGGGGTTATTGGTGATTCCGGTGGGGGCGTTTGCGGCGGCGTGGCTTGGGTGGCTGCCGATCAACGCGAACGCAACGCCGAGTGGGATGGAAAAGGCTTTCATGCATTTGGCGCTCGACCGGGCGGCGGCACGGCGGGCGCCGCATCTTGCGAATCCGATTGCGCCGACGGAAGAAAATTTGATGGCGGGGATGAAATTGTTCAAGGGGGATTGTTCGGGCTGCCATGGCGATCCGAACAGTGCCGCAAAGCGCGACACGGTACCGATTCTGTATCCGAGTCCGCCAGTGTTTGCGCTGCATCCGCCGAGCAAGCCGGACTATCAGTTGTTCTGGATTATTAAAGGCGGGGTGCGGTATTCGGGGATGTTCTGGTGGGAAGGGAGTTTCGGCAAAGATGCGTCGGGGAAAGATATTTCGGATGAGAAGATCTGGACGGCGGTGACGTTTCTGACGCACCTGGATTCGCTGCCGCCGGCGGTGGCGGCGGAATGGAAGAAGAAGGATTAGGGGCAAGAAGAAAAACTAGAAACTAGAAGGCAGAAACTAGAAAGCGGAAGAAGGTAAAATCAAATTCCCCACCCTTGCAGACCCCGCAAGGATGGGGCACCCGCCGCAGGGAAAACAAGAGCTATATGTCGGAGCAAAAAGTCCGGCCCCCAGGTTGGCACACGGGGTCTCACAGGCATCGCTGAAGCCGTGCCCTCCCGGACTGTGATACCGTCGTGACATTTCGCGGCTGCGAACGTCAATATGGTGAAGAGGTGCGTCCTGCCATGATGAGAACTGCCCGGTTCGTCGTAACGTTTGTTTTCGTTTTTTGCAGTGCGGTGCAGTTGGTTGCGCAAACAAAACCCTCCGCGGATTCTTCGCAGAAAACAGGTGACCAGGAGGCGCGAATTCAGCGCGTGGTGGCGACGCTGGTGGACTTACCGATGGGCGAGGGCCAGGCGCCGCTCCGGATGGACCTCCAGCAATTGATGAAGCTTTACAACGTGCCGGGGCTGAGCGTGGCGGTGATTGACGATTACAGAGTCATCTGGGCCAAGGGATATGGAGTGATTGAAACGGGATCGAGTACGCCGGTGACGCCGCACACGCTGTTCCAGGCGGGCTCGATCAGCAAACCGGTGGCGGCGGCGGGCGCGCTTTACCTGGTGGAACACGGCAAGCTTGCGCTCGATGAGAACGTGAATGAAAAACTCAAAACGTGGAAAGTGCCGGACAACGAGTTTACGAAGAATGAAAAAGTGACGCTGCGGCGGCTGATGTCGCACACGGCGGGGCTGACCATTCATGGCTTTCCGGGATACGACGTCAACGACGCGATGCCGACGCTGGTGCAGATTTTCAATGGGGAGAAGCCAGCGAACACGGAGCCGATCCGCGTGGATACGGTTCCCGGAACAATCGAACGGTATTCGGGTGGCGGGGTAACGATCGAGCAGCAGCTGATGATGGACGTAAGCGGCGAGGCGTTTCCTGCGCTGATGCGTGAACTGGTGCTGGACAAAATCGGCATGGCGGAGAGCAGTTACGAGCAGCCGCTGCCGCCGATGCGAGCGGCGATGACGGCCAGCGGGACGTATTCGGACGGAAAAGTTGTGCGTGGCAGATGGCACATTTATCCGGAAATGGCGGCGGCGGGATTGTGGACGACACCGACGGACTTGAGCCGGTTCGCGATTGAAATTGCGCAGTCAAAGCAGGGCAAGTCAAACCGCGTGCTCTCCGAGAAGATGACTAAGGAAATGTTGACGCCGGTGCTGGAGAATGCGGGGCTGGGGTTGTTCATGGACAAAGACAATCCCGGGCAGTTCGGTCACAACGGCGCGGACGAAGGCTTTCAGGCGATCCTGACGATGAACGCGGAATCAGGAAAAGGCGTGGCGATCATGGCGAATTCCGATAACGGGATCACCGTCGGAGACGTCCTGGTACGAAAAATCGCCAAGGAGTATGGCTGGAATTACAAATTCTCCGACGAGCCGGGGATGGAAGCGGCTCACATGCTGGTGCTGGTGGCAAAAGTGAAAAACGTCCAAGCGGCGCTACAGCGGTACGCGGAGCTGAAGAAGACTCCGTCCGCGGAGTACACGATTGCGGAACAGACGCTGAACACGGTGGGGTACGTGCTGCTGTACTCCGGACATGAGCAGGAGGCGATCACCGTATTCCAGCGGAATGTCGAGGATTATCCGCAGTCGGGAAATGTGTACGACAGCCAGGGAGAGGCGTATATGAAAATCGGGCAGAAGGAACTGGCGATTCAGAATTATGAAAAGTCGCTGCAGCTGGACCCGAAGAACAAGAATGCTGTGGAGATGTTGAAGAGGTTGAAGGAAATGAAATGACTGTAAGGCCGGACTGAAGTCCGGCCCTACAGATAAGCGAAGACGGAGGAGACTAAGCCCAGGAGAAGCCGTGTTTGGAGAGCGGCAATGAACGGATGCGCTTGCCGGTAACGGCGAAGATGGCGTTGCAAACGGCCGGAAGAACCGGCGGAAGTGCGGGCTCGCCGAGGCCGGTGGGCGAATTGTCGGTCTTGAGGAAATGGACTTCGATTTCGGCCGGCACCTGGTTCATGCGGACGGGCGGATATTCGTGGAAATTGCTCTGGACGGCGCGGCCGCTGTCGATGGTGATCTCGTAGGACATGACATGGCTTAGGCCTTCGATGACCGCGCCGCGCACTTGGTTTTCGCCGGCGCTGGGATTGATGATCTGGCTGCCGACATCGCCGGCAACCCAGACCTTGTTCACTTTCAACTTGTTGTTCTCGCCGACGCGCAGTTCGACGACTTCCGCAAAATAACCGCGATGAGCAAACTGGAACGCGACGCCCATACCGGTGTCTTTAAGGAGCTTGCGCGAGCCCCAGCCAGATTTTTCGGCGACAAGCTTGAGAACGCCGATCATGCGAGAGGCGTCGAAGTCAGCTTCGGCGGGATTCGTGGAGGGCGTGGCACTGGGGATGCGCGGGGAGTTCAAGAGATCGAGACGGAACTGGACGGGATCTTTTCCGGCGGCGTGAGCGAGTTCATCGGTGAAGGATTGAAAGACCCACGAGAAAGCGTTGCTGCGCGGAGCGCGCATGGCGTACGTGGGGACGCCGAGCGGCATGAGAGACGCTCCGAAGAAAAAGTTCGAGAGAAAGGTGCCGGGGAATTCATTGCCGGGAATGTTGGCTGAAGGAGCGAACTGCTGACCTTCGCCGAAGCTGACGAAATGATTGCGCCAGGCGACGAGTTTGCCGGAGGCGTCGAGGCCGCCTTTGAGGTAGTGAAATCCGGCGGGGCGGTAGTGATCATGATGAAAATCATCTTCGCGGGTCCAGAGCAGTTTTACAGGGACGCCGACTTGCTTGGCGATGGCCGCGGCTTCGAGCATGTAGTCGTTGGTGAGACGGCGGCCGAAACCGCCGCCGGCGCGCTTCATGTGCACGATGATGTCGTCGTGAGGAATGCCGAAGACTTTCGCGACGAGTTGACGGCCGGATTCGGGAGTCTGGCTGGGGGACCAGAATTCCATTTTGCCGTCGTGAAAATGGGCGAGGCAATTTTGCGGCTCCATGGGAGCGTGCGCGAGGAAAGGATAGGAGTAAGCGGCGTCGAGAACTTTTGCGGCGGACTGCAAGGCCGCTTCGGCGTCGCCATCTTTGCGGACGGTGATCGCGGGCGGCTGCTTCGAAAGTTCATCGGCGCGCTTTTGGAAGCCCTCGCTGCTCTGCTGCGCGGTGGGGCCTTCGTTCCACTGTGCGTGTAATTTTTTGCGGGCTTGATTGGCTTGCCACCACGTGTCGGCAACCACGGCGACGCCCCAGTGCAGGCCGAGCAAATCCTGTGTGCCTTCGACCTCGAAGACATGGCGGACACCAGGCAAGGCCTTGATTTCATCAAGGTTTGCGCCCAAACACTTTCCGGCATAGACGGGGCACTTGTCGTAGACGGCGTACAACATGCCCGGGACTTTGAAGTCGATGCTGTAGAGAGATTTGCCGGTGACGATGGAAGGATTGTCGACGCCACCCGTGGCGCGGCCGATGATTTTGTAATCCTTGGGATCTTTGAGTTTTACCGATTTCAGATCGGGCGCGGGCAAGGTAGCGGCTTTTTCTGCAAGCGCGCCGTAGGTGAGAGTGCGGTTGGTCGAGGCGTGGATGACGCGACCTGAAGAAGTTTGACACTCGGCTTCGGGGACGGACCAGGTTTGCGCGGCGGCGGTGACGAACATCTGGCGGCAGGCGGCGCCGACGCGGCGAAGAGGATCCCAATTGATGGGCGTGGCTGTGCTGCCACCGGCGCGTTGCGGACCGAATTTGGTTTCGTCGAGGTCGGCTTGCTCGATTCGAACGGCTTTCCAATCGACGTCGAGCTCATCGGCGATGATCATCGGGAGGCTGGTTTTCACGCCCTGACCGATCTCGGGATTCTTACCCATAATGGTGACGGTGCCGTCGGCAGCGACGCGAATGAAGGCGAGGGGGAGAAAGATTGGAGGCGGCTGAGAGGCCGGCGCTTGCGCGGCTGCGGCGAAAGCCTTGGCGGCGGGTTCGAGATGATAGGCGAGGAGAAAACCGCCTCCGGCAACGGCAGAGACGCGAAGGAAGGCTCGACGATTGAGGAGCGTGGCGTTCACGGGACCTCCTGGAGTGGCAGATGCGTTTCAGGCGAGGGGCATCTGCACGGATAGCATTGTAAACCCATCATGCGGATTTCGGTTCACTGTTCTGGCAGCAGTGGGCCATGTCGCCGCACATGGGAGAGGATGAACGTCAAAGGAAGAAAAATCGTCAGGCGCGAATACTGCGCCGTTTGATCCGATGCCGCTGACCGAAGATGGCCGGTCTTCTACTTGACGGGAGCCGATTGAATGGTGGTCTGATAGCTGATGGACATGATCCATTGTCCTGCGCGCTTGATCCATAGGCGGCTAACGTGTACGGGTTTGCCGGAGTAGGGCTGGTGGAGACAGGTCATCACCACGGCGTCGCCAAAATCGAACATCTGTGCGGAAACCAAAGGGGCGGGAGCGGAGGCGAAGCCAGTTTGCTTCTGCAAATTGAGAGTGGCGATGCGGTCGGCTTTGGTGAGCGGATGATCATTGGCCGAACTAAGCATCGTAAATTCTTCGGCGATGTGCGGAGACCATGCGGAAGCGTCGTGGTTGGTAACGCCGGTTTCGAGGGCTTGCCAGGCGGAAATGATGGCTTGTTCGGCTTCGTTTTTCGGCTTGAAGGGTAACGTGCGGCAGGGATTTTCGCACTCTTTTACGCCCGGGCCCGCCGGTGTCGAAGCCTGCTGTCGCAGGGCGACTTCATGATAGACAAGCAAATGCCAGCCCGCGGAACGACGTACCCAAAGCCGCAGGACAGAAACTTTATCGCGGGTCGACATGACCGCGCCGACTTGCCCGTGGGTACGTTGCGTCACTTGAGCGCCGCGTTCGTCGCCAAGCGCGGGACTCGGTAAGGACTGGAGGACATCGGTCTTGGACTGGGTTTTTCCATCGGCGTCGGTCCAGGTAAAGTCCGCTTCGAGAAGCCGGCCGACGGTTGCGTTGTCGCCCTTGGCGGCGGCCTGGACAAATTCGCGATCCACTTGAAGGACGGATTGGTCGTCGGCGGCAACGGCGGGGTTGGAGGAAAATGCGACCAGTACGCCACAGAAAAGAATATGGATGGCAAGCACACTCGCAGAAATGCGTCTCATGAAAGTTCGAGCCTCCCCGGAACTCTTGTAAGACGTTTATACCTGAAAAAAGGGCCGGAGGTGAGTCCGGCCCTTACTGAGTTTCCATACTGCGCAGAAAGATTAGAAGATAAATTTCAGACCCAACTGGATGGCGCGGTTGCTGCCCGAGCCGAGGACGGGGTTGAAGGCGGCTTGGTCGGGAGTGGAACAACCGCAACCGAAAATGCCAGCCTGTGAAGGATCAGCTGTTGCTCCCTGGCCGTAACCGCTGGTAGCACCATTGGGGTTCGCGAAATTGGGATGATTGAAAATATTGAACGTCTCGACCCGGAACTGCGCCTTGAGCCGCTCGCCGAATTTGAAGCTCTTGCTCATGGAAAGATCGACGTTGCGGAAACCGGTGTCGCGGAAGATGTTGCGGCCCATGGTGCCGAAGGTGCCGATTCCATTTGGAATCAGGATTGAAGTGCCAACGGCATAGCAGCCAGCGGTACCGAGCGAGGTAGTATATGGCTTGGCCGCATTCGTTCCGTCGAGAGCCATAGCCTTCGCGGCACAAGCGGCGTTGCTGGTGCCTGGGAAATACGGGAGACCACTGGGACCTATGGCCTTGAAATCGGATGGATTGCCATAGAAATTCCAGCGGTCAGAGTTTTCGTTAACACCGCTGAAGCCAAACACCTGGTCATTGACATTCCAAGGCTGGCCGCTTTGTAGCGTGACGATGGTATTGAGCTGCCAGCCTTCGAGGAGTTGAGTCTTGGTCTTTTTCTCGGGAAGCGAATAGGTCACGGAAAAAGTAAAGCGGTGGCGAATGTCCTCATCGCTACTGCCATAGTCCATGCGCGGATGGGCGCTGTCCTGGGGCAGGAACGCTACCCAGTTCGAGGACAAGTCATCCAGTGCATGGGAATACGTGTAGCCAACCACGAAATCGAGACCATGATAGTTGCGGGCGGTGAACGTCGTTTGCAAACCGTTGTAGGTCGACCCGTAGAAATTCGAGAGATAGTTGACGTAGTGGAGATACGGGTACTGAGAAAGAGGCAAAACAGGAGCTCCCGCTGTCGGAGCGGGTTGATTGAGATCAACCACTCCGGGAAGTCTCACGCCATGGTTGCCAACGTAGGTGACGTCGAGACCAAGCTTGCCGGAGAATGCATGTTGGATGCCGAGCGTCCAGTTCTCCACATAAGGAGTGCGGAAATTGCGATTCATGGCGAAGGTGTTGCAAGGGCCAGGATCTTTGGTTGGAGTTGGATTCGCCACGGTCGCAGGTGGTGTTAAGCCGTCTCCGCACTGTACCAATCCGGTCACGCTCGATGGATAAATGGCGGTGGTCTGATCCTTCCAAGTAAGACTTGACCCAGGAATTGTAACGCCGGTGGTCACAAGGTTACCCACAGGGTTGGTCACGACCGGCACGCCGCTGGTCTGGCAGCTCGCTGGACACGTAATCAGCGTGGCGCCAGCAGGGACAGTGCCAAGACCAAGCGTTACGGTGTTTTGGGTATTCTGCTGGGACATGAACGTGCTCATAGACAGAAGGTCGTAAACGATGCTCCCGCCAACGCGGACGATAGTGGTGCCCTTGCCGGTGACATCCCAAGCCACGCCAAATCGCGGCGAAAAGTTCGTGTGATCGCCTTTGTAGATGGAACTGATGTTCTTGCCGACCTGCTCGAGCCCTACACTGGGTTCAAAGTTGCCGAGGAGGTTCTTAGAGTCGGTGGGAACAGCTTGGTACTCGTAGCGAATTCCCAGGTTGATGGTGATCCGCGGCTTGATGCGCCAGTCGTCTTGGGCGTAGCCGGCATAGAGCCATTGAGTCAAATTGCGTGTGGGGTCGCCTGCCAAAAAGGACGTGTTTCCCGGTGTGTACAGGAACGCGTTGCTATTTGCTATGAACCCTGGTGTGTCAGCGGCGAGAAAGGCCTCCAAACTTGGAAACGTGACTTGGCCTCTGCCGGACCGGAACGTGGCCTGATGGACCAAATCGTCACGGAGCTCGCCGCCGAACTTGAAGGCATGCTTGCCGCGCAATGAAGAAACCTGGTCAATAAGGTCATAGACCTTGTCGGGCCCGACGATCTTTGGAAAGTTCTTGAAGGCACCCAACTCCGTGAAGGGAGACATGATGATGTTGGGTATGCCGTTCAGGAGAGGATTGGAGATGCCAGTGTCGATGTTGTATTTGATAGTGGAATCGCTGGGAACAATCTGGAGAACGTAGTGCGTGAAACCTCCGCGGAGTTCGTTGGCCCAAGTCGAGTTCGGCGTCCAGGCCCAATGCGCGGCAGCAGCTTGCGCCCGGGTATGAACCCTGGTACGGAATTGCGCCAGGAGCTCGAAGAAGTCCATACCCACGATGGTGTCATTGCCGAAGAAATAAGAGCCGCTTAAGGCGTTATGGTCATTGATGTGGTAGTCCACTTTCCCCAAGGCGTTTTTTGAGCTGTTTACGTTGGGGTAGTTGAGGGATACAAACGTCCCTTGCCCTGCGTTGGGAGTATAAAATCCCAGCAAATAGGCACTGAGGGGATTCACTGTGAAGGTGTTCCCATTGGCAGCAGCTTGGGCAACAAGGTCGGCCGTAGCGTCGGCAATGCTGGTGTTGCAGTTGCCAGCGGCCAGCTTCACGCAACCATTCTGATTACCTACGGCAGAAGGTATCGGCGCCGATGTCGGGACGTGACCTGGAAGCGCGTTAGCGACGGAATAACGCTGCGCTTCAAAAGCGCCAAAATAAAAGAGCTTGTCTTTTATGATGTGTCCTCCACCCGTGACGCCGAATTGTTCGAGATCAATGGACTGTTTGGGGGTACCCACGGGGTTGAAATAATTACGGGCGTCGAACGAATCGGAGCGACCGAAGGCATAGGCGGTGCCGTGAATTTCGTTGGTGCCTGATTTCAAGCCGACGCTGGTGATGGCGCCGGGCTTCCAGCCGAATTCGGCTTTGGGATTGACTTGGGTGTTGAATTCCTGAATGGCGTCGATAGGAATGAGTGTGGCGGCGTCACCCAAGACTGCTGCGGCGTTGGTCACGCTCAAGCCCATGAAAGCTTCGTCATTGGTGACACCGTCGACGATGAAACTGGTGTCTTCAGGCCGAATGCCGTTGGTAGTTTGCGTCCAAGGGCCACCGCCCGGGTAAATCGAAGTTCCAGGACGAAGGGTTATGAGATTCTGGTAGTTGCGGCCATTCAAAGGGAGGTCGTTAATAATTTCATTGCTGATCGTTCCGCCGAGAGTCGTAGAGGTCGTGTCTACCATGGGGACGTCTTCGGTAATGGTAATCGTTTCGGTAGTCGCGCCGGGCTGAAGGACGGCGTCGATGCGCACATCCTTGCCAACTTCCAGCAAAATGTTTTTGCGCTCAAAGGTCTTGAAGCCCTTGAATTCGGCGCGCACCGTGTAGGTGCCGGGGAGAAGATTTCCCGCAGCGTAAGCCCCATCCGAATCGGTGGTAAAGGTCTGCGACACGCCGCGAGCGACGTCCGTAATGGTCACGGTGGCTTTGGCGACGTTACCGCCAGATTGGTCGGTCACCACCCCCAAGATTCTGCCAGTATTGCCCTGCGGATAAGCCGCGCCCGCAGTGATCCAGATGAGGCAGACTACCGCCAGAACCCGAGCGAGCCTGGGAAAGCGGGTATTCCCGAACATAAAGTTCCCCTGAGATTTGGACAACATAAGGACCTCCCCCAACCAAATAGGTATAGACGCTGTACCACCATACGGAAGAGCTTGTCAAGCGAATCATTGATTCTATGAAGCAAAAAACCAGATGGTGGTTGCAGAGGCGGCGGATTGGTATACTGGTCAGACCAATTTGGGCGAAGAAGGGTTCCCCCTCGGCCGACTCCCAGGCCTGGTTTCCGGAAGACCTGCGGTCGTGCCCAGAGGCATCGGTTTTATTCATGGACTGATTTGACAGGCTTTTGAGACACTCTCACCCTGCAAAGCGTGGGAGGGGAAGGTCATGAGGCGAAAGCTGATCGTTCTGGCGGGAAGTGCGTTTGCCCTAGTCTTCGTGTTTACACTCCTGGCGGGGGCCGGTGATTCGAGTGCGCCTTCCAGCGACTCGCTCGTCATCCTACATGCCAATGTGATCGATGGGATATCGGATGCGCCCCTAAAAGATGCGACCGTAGTTGTCGTGAACGGCCACATTCAGAGCATTGGGCACGATACGGCGCAGACTGCGGGAGCGGCGCAGGTTCTGGACCTCAAAGGCAAGTGGCTGCTGCCGGGCTTCGTGGACGCGCACGCGCACATTGGCGACCTGGCTTCAGCTCGACGGGCTATGCGCTCAGGCACGACAACAGCCCGAGACATGGGAGTGAATCATTTTGCGGATATCGGGATTCGCGAATTGAACCACGCGGGAGTCAGCGACGTGCCGGACATCGTTGCAGCGGGTTACCATGTCCGGCCACACCCTGCCGACGAGTTCTTCCTGGACTTTCCCCAACTGGCCGACTTGATGGGTGGAGTGCACAGCGCGGAGAGCGTGAGACGCATGGTGCGCGCAATGGCGAGCCGCGGCGTCAACGTAATCAAAGTGATGGCGACGCAGCGAGCAGGATTACCGGAAACCGATCCTCGGCTTCGTGAATTTAGCGATGAAGAACTCAATGCAGTGGTGGATGAAGCGAACAAGGCCGGGCTGCGGGTGGCGGCGCACGCGCATGGTGACGAAGGCGCCGCGGCTGCGGTGCGCGCGGGAGTGCATTCCATTGAGCACGGCACGTTCCTCAGCGACGGCACGCTCCGCTTGATGAAAGAGAAGGGCGTCTATTTCGTGCCGACCATCGCCACGGTGCAGGATCTAATCGATCCTGGCGGTGACTATGACGATCCAATTCTGCAAATCCGAGGGCGCGCGATGATGCCGCGCGTGCGAGAAGTAACTTCGAAGGCGTGGAAGATGGGCATCAAGATCGTTGCCGGCACAGATACCGGCTACTTGCCGAAAAGCAACCGGCGCATTCCGGACGAGATCGTTGAGTTCGTGAATGTGGGTATCCCGCCGATGGATGCCATCAAAGCGGCGACGTCGGTGGCGGCACAATGTTTGGGAGTGGAGAAACGCACGGGCTCGATCCGCGCAGGCTACGAAGCGGATTTCGTGATTGTGGATCGAAATCCTCTCGACGACATTCGAAACGTGCAAGACGTCCTCATCGTGATCAACAATGGCAGAATCGCGGTGAACCGTCTCAATCCTTGAAGAAGTGAGCCGCACTGAGTTGCGATTCAAGCTTCGCGCCTATCCGGCAACTGTTGTGGCGTGTGATAAGATTTCATTGTCGGGGCGTAGCGCAGCCTGGTAGCGCGCCTGCCTTGGGCGCAGGAGGTCCCGAGTTCAAATCTCGGCGCCCCGACCACTTACTTCTTTATTATCAATGAACTGTCGCTGAAACTTTAGCGTTGGAGGCGGAGCCGTTCACGTACCCTTGGAGCGCTCCTACCTACTCCCCTTCAAGCAGTACGTCTTTCTGGATGACTGGGGCTACTTCGACCGTGGGCGCTGGAGGGGGCGGCGCGGAAGCGACCCTGCGTTCGCATCCGGCACCCAGCGCCGTCACGAACACAAGTGCCCTCAAGCAACCGAGCAGATTCGCAGTGCCGCGTTTTCGTCGGACGTTCAGGTGTTCAAGAATGTGCTTGTTGTAGATCCCGCTGGCGGTGAATTGCGCTCCATCTCTGGCCAGCATGCGCAAGAGCCGCTCACCGCTCTTGTCGATAAATGTGACTTCGTTGAGGTCCACGAAACAAGGGCGTCCTATATCGGCGCGGTGGTTCTTCTTCCAGCATGTGCTGAGCTCGTGTACCCAGGGGTCAGTAAGCCGCCCGTGCAGAATCCATCTCTCTTCCGCAGGTGTTTCACAGGAATTGATTTTCAACATGCTATTTTCCCCTGGGCGTGTCCGTAGGAGGATGCCTCGCAGGGCCGGGCCACAGCGGCGAAGGCTTGTTCTAGCCCTTCCCGGCGTGATGAGGGAGGAGATCACGGAACAGGATCGCGACCACGATTGTTTTGAAATCGATCTCATTTGTTTTTCGCGTCCTCATCGTTGCTCGTGCTGTACTTTTCCTTAAGCTCGCGTTCCGCTTGCAGCCACTCGTCCAGATAGTTGTCCAGGTCGCAATCGTGACCGCCACGTTCGATGTGAATCTGAAGCGCCCGCCGGTGGATTTCGGCCAGGGTTGGGACGTTCTTACCTATTTCTTCCGGAACGTCCGACCCGACACCCCTCGGCCGCGTGTTCTGAGCATTCGTGGCCAGATTTTGCGCGTTCATGTTCTTTTCTCCGTGTGTTCTTTGACCTCGACCGGCCACCTCCGGTCACCAAATCCCAAGTCGGGACAATCGGGACCCTGCCCCATGGGCGGTCTCGTCGTTTAGAAACGAATGATAGCTGGCGGAGAGCTGAGCGCGTCGTAGCACTGGAACATAGAGTTGCTAATCCCAAACTCAGCTCCCGCGGGACTTCTACTTCTGTTTGGGCGGATAGTTCTTCAGTAATTTCGCCATGGACTTGTCCAGGTTTTTCATGTTCTTTCCGTGGTTTGCGCTGGGGTCAATTGTCTTGGTCGCTTGCCCAGTCCAGACGAGCTGCTTCGTTCCGGGGTCATACATGTCGAGAACTAAAGTGCCGACACTGATCGTTGAACTAGTCCACGATCCCGAGCCCATCCCGAAGGCTCGTGAACCAACGGCATCCCATTGTGTTTCTTGATTGACGGCGGTCTGGTAGCCGATATAAAGATCAGCTTTGTCGCTATCGGTTTTTGTCATCCCTTTCGATGCCAATTGTGAGTCCACAGACTGCTTAATTTCCGCGTCCATAATCTGGTCCGGGTGAGCACCGCGGATGCTCACCCATTTATATGTTCGATATTTCGAGAAATCTGTTTTCGGCATAAAGTTGTAGCGCACGTCTTGCGCGGCCAACGTCCCCGCTGTTACCAATAACAATGCTGCGACCAGTGCCGATGAAAAGAACTTACCGTTTTGTCTTACTCGCATTTTGTGTCTCCTTCAGCTTCGTCTTAACTGCGCAGAGTTCTTGTTGTACTTTTTTCCGGAGCTCGCGTTCCGCCTACAGCCAGTCGTCCAGCTCGCAACCGTGAATTCCGTTGCGCCAAGAGTCCCGGCGGGGGCAGCCGGGACTTCGTGGCGACTCGCGCGGTATCGCCGTTCAGAACGACAAGCGATGCCCGCGAAGGGCTGGGCTAAGTGCGCTGCCGCACCGGGATGCAGAGCCCATTCGAAAGCCGCCTGCGAAAACGCGATTCACCTGCGATACTTGGTACGAGGGAACCCTTCTGGACCGATGAAGCAGAGAAAAACCATAATCGTTACTGCACCGATCAATAGAAACGTCACCATTTAGGACCTCCTCTCGCACCAGACTTAATTTCACGCGCAGGTCAGGCGATTCTATAAATTCAGGTTGAAGTGCACCTGCACTTGCAACTCAACCGAAACCGGCTGCCCGTTCAAGGTAGTCGGCTCATACTTCCACAGCAGCACGGCCTTGAGCGCCGCATCCATGAGCAACGGGTGCCCGCTCACCACGCGCGCTTGGACGACATTCCCGTGTTCATCAATCACCGCATCGACAATCACCGTGCCCCGAATGTGCGTCTCACGCGCGAGCGGCGGATACACCGGATCCACAGAATACGTCTGGCGCGGCGGTTTAACCCCTGAGCCAACTCGCACTATTTTTTGTACTGGCCGCGGCGCGGGAGAAGGTGTTGGCGCCGACGTCCCTGTTCCTCCCAGGACGCCGCCAACTACTCCGCCGATCACTCCCCCTGGCACACCACCTTCGACGCCACCGAAATCAGGAGCTGCTTCGCCGACGTTATCGGAGCCTGAGGAAACGTTCTTCGGAATCGCGGTAGGTGCTTTCAGTTTTTGCAGCGTATAGTTCAACTTTGCCTTTGGATGGGTGATATGCGGAGCGACTGCACCTCCCGCAGGCGCCGGGGGCGGTGCCAAGGGCGGCGGTGGAGCAACCACCGGGATTTCCTGGTATTCGCTCAGGCGAATGGTTCCCGTGGTGTAGAGCGGCACGATAATCAGCACTGCGACGATCACGATGTGAAATGCCATGGCGCTGAGCCACTTCAGCGGGCTCCTGCGGGTCTGCTGTGTCGTGGGCATCTCGAGCAAAGCATTCAAAAAAACATCGTTCTTCACGGCCGGAGCGAAACGGAGCGATCCCGCCGCCTTTCTTGCAGGTGCGTCCTGTTGGGGACCAAAAATCGAAATCCGATGAGTAGCCATAGCTGCTCCTAAGAACTGCGTGAGTCGCTTCGCACATCTGGTCTTGCTTTGTGGGCCGGGCTCTTGTGCATACGAACCTCGGCGCCTCGCTGTTCGAACGAGACCTCGTCCATCAACAACTTCATGATGTGGATGCCGCGTCCGTGATCCGCTTCGAGATTTTCGACAGTCACGGAATCAGGAACGGTGCGCGGATCAAACCCTTTACCCTGGTCTGAAACGATCAGCGAGATTCCCTCCCCGACCTTGCAGCGGCAGCGGACGTGAACTAACTTGTGGGCATCCAGCCGATTGCCATGAACGACTGCGTTATTCAGAGCTTCCCGGAGCGCCAGTTCGACGGCGGGTTCCTCGCCCGTGATGCAATG
>Ga0210410_10000550_pt1 | contig 40705 bp, 44 predicted proteins | sample IncBWC4MmetaG_FD_161058 | JGI IMG/M metagenome (GOLD analysis project Ga0210410, IMG submission 161058) | Forest soil microbial communities from Barre Woods Harvard Forest LTER site, Petersham, Massachusetts, United States - Inc-BW-C-4-M | ecosystem: Environmental > Terrestrial > Soil >...
GCGCTGTACGCGATCGGCGACGTGCAAGGCTGCGACGCCGAACTCGGCGAATTGCTCGGCAAATTGAAATTCTCGGCGGATCGCGATTCGCTGTGGTTCGTCGGCGACCTGGTCAATCGCGGCCCTCATTCACTCAAGGTGCTGCGCCGGGTTCGCGCCTTGGGCGATGCCGCGGCGGTCATTCTCGGGAACCACGATTTGCACCTTTTGGGCGTGGCCTGCGGCCGCGCCCGTCTGCGCAGCGACGATACGCTGGCGGAGGTGCTGGCAGCTTCCGATCGCGCAGCGCTGTTCGAATGGCTGCAATGCCGGCCGCTCATGCACGAGGACTTGGGATTGAACGTGTGCATGGTGCACGCGGGATTGGCGCCGCAATGGGACCTGAACTTGGCGCGCCAATGCGCGCGCGAACTCGAAAAATCCCTGCGGCGCGATCCAGGCAGATTATTCGACCGGCTGTACGGCGATCAGCCGGACCGCTGGAGCGATACCCTCGAGGGCGATGAGCGCCTGCGCTTCATCGTCAATTGCTTTACGCGCCTGCGCTACCTCGATGAGGAGGGCCGCCTGGCTCTGCGTGCCAAGGGCTCGCCGAAAAAGGTGCAGACGAAATCGCTCATCCCCTGGTTCGAAGCGCCGGGCGCCCGCTGGCGCGGGTCGCGCATCGTCTTCGGCCATTGGTCGACGCTGGGTTTTTTTCAAAATGCCGATGTGACGGGCATCGACACCGGCTGCGTCTGGGGAGACCGCTTGACCGCATTGCGCCTGGACGTCCCGGATGCGGAACCCATACAGGTGGGCTGCCATGCCTAGGTGGGCTGCCATGCCTGGGAGTCCTGCCTCTAGCTGCTAAGGTCTCGCGCCGGCCCGCAACGTCTCGCCGCGGACAAAAAAACGGCTGCCGCTCGATTGGTAGGGCACGCAGGTGATGTCCTTCGTCACGTTGCGGGTGACGAATTTGGGCAGCACCTGGCGCGCAAACTCCTCGACCAATTCACAATCGCCGATGCCGAAATTTCGAAAGGCATCGCTGGCGAGGGTAAAGGGTTGGTAGCGGGCGTCGACCGGCGCCAAATCGCCCGCGTGCAGCGGCTTAAGCGTAGCCTCCGGCAACGCCGGCGAGGAGAATATGATGCGAAGATTCGGGCCTGCCGGGCCTCCGGCCAAGCGCGGCGCGGACTCGTCGCAGCCGATTGCCGATACTTTGAGATCGCGGCGCGCTCCTAAGTCCAACAGCAGCGCGCGCATCTTGTCGCGCAAACCATCGCAGGAATAGCGCGAGGTGCGGCCCATGTAAAAGAAATCGAGGCGTTGCTCCCTCCACACCGCGGCCAGCGGATTGCCGTTGCCCGCGACGCCTCCCGCGCCCGCACCCACGCCAGCACCCGTGCTGCTCCGCGCGCCCGGATCGGCGCCGCCCGCCCACAACGGCAGCGCGCACATCAGTCCAGCCCCTGCGGCCACCCAAACTTTGCGCATTGAAAGCCTCCGTGCGATTCGACCAGCGGCGCATCCGCGAAGTTTCACGACCCCGCTATAATGATCCCATGCCGGCAGCCATGCCCTTCAACCTGCGCCAGTGGATCGATCAGAACCGCGATTTGCTCAAACCTCCGGTGGGCAACAAGCTTCTGTTTGAGGACAGCAACTTCATCATCATGGCCGTCGGCGGACCGAATTCGCGCAGGGACTTTCACCACGACCCGAGCGAAGAGTTTTTCTTCCAGGTGCAGGGGGATATGCTGCTGAAAACCATGCAGGACGGCAGGCTGACCGACGTGCCCATCCGCGAAGGCGAGGTGTACCTCCTGCCGGCCGAGGTACCGCACTCGCCGCGGCGCCCCGCAGGCAGCGTGGGAATCGTCGTCGAGAGGCGCCGCGCCGCCCATGAACTGGATGGATTCTCTTGGTACTGCGAGAACTGCGGCAATCGCCTTTATATCGAGCGGGTCGCGGTGCGCGACATCGAGAGCCAGCTGCCGGAAATTTTTGCGCGCTTTTTTTCGAGTCTGCAGCATCGCACCTGCAGTGTTTGCGGCACCGTCATGCAGGTACCCGCCTGACCGAATCGGCCCACCATTCCGCGCTGGCAATGGCCCGCGATGCGGCCGACCCTTTGGCGCGCTATGCGGCGCAGTTCCACCATCCTTACGACAGCGGCGGGCGCAAGCTCCTGTACCTGTGCGGCCACTCGCTGGGCCTGCAGCCGAAGTCCGCCGCCCAGTTTGTCGAACAGGAACTATCGGACTGGCGGCGCTTGGGAGTGCTGGGACACCGGGATGCCGGGCGCCCGTGGATCGATTACCACGAACGAGCCGCGCCGGTGCTCGCGAAACTCGTGGGCGCCGATCAGAACGAAGTGGTCGCCATGAATTCTTTGACAGTAAACCTTCATCTGATGATGGTGAGTTTCTTCCGGCCGGATTCGCAACGCAATTGCGTGCTGATCGAGAGTTCGGCGTTTCCCTCCGATCGTTACGCCATCGTTTCTCAGCTCGAGTTTCACGGCCTTGACGCGGCGCAGAATTTGATCGAGGTCGAACCACGAGCAGGAGAGCGGGCCCTGAGGACCGAGGATTTGATCGATCGAATCGCCAAGCTGGGATCGCGGCTGGCGTTGGTGCTGTTGCCCGGCGTTCAATATCTCACAGGACAGTCGCTGGATCTGGAACCGCTGATCGCCGCAGCGCGCCGAGTTGGAGCAGCCGTCGGCCTTGATCTTGCTCACGCAGTCGGCAATACGCAGATGCGTTTGCATGATTGGAATGCCGACTTCGCCGTGTGGTGCAGCTACAAGTACCTCAACGCCGGCCCCGGCGCCGTCGGCGGCTGCTTCGTGCACGAGCGGCATGCCCGGCGCTTCGATCTTCCCCGCTTCGCCGGCTGGTGGGGACACAACAAAGCCGCGAGATTTCGCTTCGCGCCGAACTTTGATCCGATCGGCGGCGCGCAGGGCTGGCAGATCAGCAACCCTTCCATCCTTGCCAGCGCGCCGCTGCTCGCGTCGCTGGAAATTTTTCAGCACGCCGGCATGCCGGCCTTGCGCGAAAAGTCGATGGCTCTGACCGGGTTCTTGCAGCGCCTGATCGAAGAGCTGATGCCGGAATCGGTGCAGATCATCACCCCCAGCGCGCCTGAGCAGCGCGGCTGCCAGCTGAGTTTGCGCATTGCGCGTACCGAAGCCGAAGCCAAGCGTTGTCAAGAACGGCTCCAGCTCGAGGGCGTGATCGGCGATTGGCGGCAGCCCGATGTTTTGCGGCTTGCTCCGGCGCCGCTGTACAACTCATTCAGCGACGTGTGCGCCGCGGCCGGCGCGTTAGCGCATGCGCTGCGCGCGTGATGCCGACGATACGCATCGTCGGCGCCGGGCCAACGGGCACACTGCTCGCCATCCTTCTCAAGCGCCGCGGACTTGCCGATGTTGAATTGTACGAGAGCAGGCCCGACTTGCGGAACACGGCCGCCGACTCCGGCCGTTCCATCAATCTGGCGCTGGCCGATCGGGGAATTCATGCCCTCAAGGCGGCGGGTGTATTCGAGACTCTGGGGTCGGCGATGCTGCCGATGCGCGGCCGGCTCATTCACCATCGGAACGGAGAGACCTCGTTTCAGCCCTACGGGCAACGGCCCAATGAGGCGATTTACTCGGTTTCGCGCCATCGGCTGAACCAGGTTTTACTCGAAGTGGCCGCACACTCCGGCATACAGGTTCATTTCGAGCATCGATTCGAGGCGGCCGATTTCGCAGCGGGGACTGCGCAGATTCGCGACCTGCGGCGCAACCGGCTGCTTGACGTGCCGATGCAGCCGCTGCTCGCAGCTGACGGCGCAGGCTCCTCGATGCGCCGCGAGATGAGCGCGCTGAATCTGATTCATGCGCGCGAGACCGATCTCGAGCACGGCTACAAGGAACTATCCATCCCGGCGGACCGCGGCGGCGGCCATCGAATGGCTTGCGACGCGCTGCACATCTGGCCGCGCGGCAACTACATGCTGATCGCACTGCCAAACGATGACGGCAGTTTCACGGCGACCTTGTTTCTGCCGAAGCAAGGCTCCTTGAGCTTCCAGTCATTGCACGATCCGGCGGCCATCGATGCTTTTCTTTCCCAGCAGTTTCCCGATGCGCGCGAACTGATGCCGGACTGTATTGCGGAATTCCTGGCGCACCCGGTCGGTTTCCTCGGAACGGTATACGCGAGCCCGTGGCACGCCCGCGGCCAGGCGGCTCTGATCGGGGACGCCGCGCACGCCATCGTGCCGTTTCATGGTCAGGGACTGAATTGCTGCTTCGAGGACTGCGTCGAATTCGATGCCTGTGCCGCTCGCCATTCGTCCTGGGAGGCGCTCTTCACGGAGTTCGGCGCGGCCCGCAAGCCGAATACCGATGCGATCGCTGCGATGGCCCTGGAAAATTATCTGGAGATGCGCGAGCGCGTCGCCGACCCCAAATTCCAGCTGCAGCAGGCGTTGTCGCTGGAACTTGAACGGCGCTTTCCACGGCGATTCATTCCGCGCTACGCGATGGTGATGTTCCATCATGAAATTCCCTACCGCGCCGCGCAGCAGCGCGGCACTGCGCAGGCGGCGATTTTGGACGCTTTGACCGCCGGTGCCGTTGGCGCCGTCGCAGACGTCGACTTCAAGCGCGCGGAAACTGAAATCACCGCCAGGCTCGCGCCCGTTTAGGCCATTACCGGCGCAGCGGCGCGATCGAGCGTGAGAAAGCTGTACGCGTAGGCATTCCTGCCGTCCGCTTCGTGGCGCTCGCGGCCGGACTCGCGCCATTCAGCTGTGCGCCAGCCCGCGAAAAAAGTGTCGCCGCCCTCTATTTGCGCGTGCACCAAGGTGAGATGGATGCGGCTCGCAAACGGCATGCAGATGCGGTAGATCTCCGCGCCGCCGATCACCATCAACGGCGATTGTACGCCGGCAGCCGCGCGCGCCTCGTTGAGCGTGGCGACAACTTTGCAATCGGCCGGTGCGAATTGCGCGCTGCGGCTCAAGACTAAATTGGTTCGGTCCGGCAATGCCTTGCCGATCGACTCATAGGTCTTGCGGCCCATGAGCACATGCCGGCCGACGGTCAGCGATTTAAAGTGCCGAAAGTCCGCCGGCAGATGCCACGGCAGCCGGTTGGCGCGGCCGATGACGTCATTTTCGGCCGCCGCCACCACCAACTCCACTGCAGCGTGCTTCATCCGTTCAATCTCAGCAATGAAAACGGACTTATACGCTCGCACCGCCCCACTCGCCAGTCGTTCGACCCGACGCTAGGAACCTGTCCGAGCGTTCCACGCGGCCAGCGTTGGACTGGATGAACCCAGCGGCGTTGGGCTCAGCGCCACGCTCGTGCCGCGCATATTCGCGGAACAGGTTGCACTGGCCAGCGTCACCCCGGTCTTCGGGTCATGGGCCTGAAGATTGAACGTGTATTCGCGGCCATAGTAATTTGCCAGCGCGCTTTGCGCTTGGGCGCCGCGGTAGTCCAGTTTGTAGGATGGCACGGCGGATCCCGGCGCTGCGATGCTGGATGCGAATGCGCGCGCGCAGGCATTCAGCGCGGCGCTTTCAGGATAGGCATGGGATATCGAAGGGGTTGCGGCGATGGCTGCGGCCGCCAGAGCAAGCTTGCGAATGTGCATGGTGGTATTCCTTGATGCTCAAAAATACCAACGCCCCGAATAACACCATAGGCGGCACTCAAGCCCGCGACAAACGATAAATATTTTTCCTGCGCTTGGATTTCCCTCATGTGTCGGCCGCCCGCGTCAAGCTACCCGGCACTCGCTCAAGATCCACTGGGTTAGTTCCTGTAAATCCTCGCGCGCGCGATCTTCCGGTCTATGCAACAAAACGTAGCTCTCATTGGTGGTCAATTCCGCATCGAAGAGCTTCACCAGGCCGCCGGCACTGAAGCGATCGGCGCTCAATCGCGACGGCACCAAGGCGACGCCGACGCCTTGTTCGGCTGCCCGTACCACCGCGGACATCGTGTCCAGCCGCACCAGCCGATTGGGCTTGATGGGCTCGATTCCCAAACCCACCGTCCAGCGTTCCCATGCCTCGCGGCGCTCTTCATGCAGCAGCAATGTCTTGCCGTTCAGGTCGCTGTAGGTATCGATCGGATTCTCGAGAAGAAACGCCGGCGAACACGCCGCGATAAAGCTCTGCGCGAACAACTCGTGCACGGTCAAACCTTCCCAGGGACCCGCGCCGACCACGATGGACAAATCGGCGTCCGGCGGGTGGGTCTTCGGCGCCGAAAAAGTCGTTTCAATGCGGATATCGGTTTCCTCGCGCGCCTGGGAAAAAGATGCCAACCGCGGCAGCAGCAGTTCGTTGGCGAAGAATGGCGGCACGTTCAGGCGGATGACGGTGCGGCCGTAGCGCACCTGGAGCTGCTCGGTAACCGATTCGAGTTTGGAGAAAATGTCGTTGATGTGTTCGAGATAGTGCGCACCGGCATCGGTCAGCGTCAGCGTGCGCACACCGCGCTGGAACAAGCTCACTCCGAGCTGCTGCTCCAGCGCCTTTATTTGATGGCTGATCGCGGATGGGGTGACGAACAACTCTTCGGCCGCGGCTTTGAAGCTTTGCAGCCTGGCCGCGACCTGGAAGGTCTTCAAAAATTTGAGCGACGGCAAGCGCATAACCACAACCTATTATATCCCATCCATCCGAAGCAACATTTGTGCCAGCTGCTCAAATGCCTTAGATTCCGGCGTGTTGCCTAAAGAAAAGATCTGCCGCTGCCTTGTTCGCGGGCGGGCGCAGGCTTGAGCCGCACGATAGTAGCGCGCTAATCGCGCGCGCGGAACCAACCGCTGATGCTCAAGCGGTCGCGCCGCGCCGGCAGCACGGCGTGCTCGCGCCCCGGCGTCAGAAAGCAAACCAGCCTGCCGGCAATGGGCTCGATATCCTGCATTCGATCGCCGGCGTCGAACAGCCGAAGCGCGCCTCCCGCAAGCGGCTCCCACTCCACGTTCAAGTACAGCGCCAGCGATACCTTGCGTTGCGTACTGCCATGCGGTTGATCCAAGTGGCGCGCATATCCCGCGCCGGGTGGATACCATGCATAGTGCAACTCCAGTTCGAACAAGCCGAGGAACGCCTCGCGATTCAATTCCAGGCGCAGCTGGTCCAGTTCCTCGAGCAAGAGGCGCTCGGCCGGATACAGCGGCTCGCGCAGCCAACAGGTGAGGTCGCCGCGGATGTCCGCGCGCCGCTGCAAGTGTGCGTTGTTTCCGATCCGGGCTGCCGCAAAATCGCCCCGCGCTCGGCGAGCGTGCGCGCAGTCCAGCAAGGAACGGATCTGCGCCGGCGCGAGAAACCGATCTTCAATCCAAATTCCGCCCAGGCCCAAGACTGCGCCCGCGCTCACATCTGCGCCGGCGCTCACAACGGCTTCTTGCGCTTGAGTTTCGGCTTCTTGCGCTTGAGTTTCGGCTTCTTGCTGCCCGCTTCCAGCATGCTGCCGCGGCACTCTTGCGCTCCGCAGCGGCAGGCGAAAATCGCTTCGACGTCGAGAGGGTCATCGTCGTCGCGCTGAATTTGATAGTCGTATGCGAGTTCCTCGCCCGGCTGTATCGTGCGTATCGCCTCTATGAAAATTCTCTTGTTCAGACTGACGCTTTGGCAATTCGGATTGCAGCCATGATTCACGTAGCGCGCTTCATTTCCGTCGACGCCCGCGTCGATCACCGTCTTCGCATCCACCGTAAACAAAAATGTATGGTTGTCCCTGGAGTCCTTTTTTGCATAGCGGGCGTCCGCCTGCTCGTGGCTCAACCGATCGCCGAGATACTCGAGGACGGTGGTGCCTTTGCGTATCCGCCGCAGCGCGAATACGCCGTAGCCGTGAATGCGCGAGTAACGCACTTCAATCAGCGGAGCGCGCGGGCGCCGTGCGGCCTTCTTCATACCGCGATGGGGGCTTTGATCGCGTCGTGGCTGCGATAATCGAGAATCTCGAAATCCTCGAACGCATAGTCGAACAAGCTGGCCGGTTGACGCCTTATTTTCAGCTTGGGCAAAGGGAACGGCGCGCGGCTCAGCTGCAGATCGGTCTGCTGCAGGTGATTCAAGTACAAGTGACAATCTCCTCCGGTCCACACCAGGTCGCCGACCTTGAGGCTGCATTGCTGCCCGAGCATGTGTGTCAGCAATGCATAGGAGGCGATGTTGAACGGAACGCCCAGCAGCGCATCGGCGCTGCGCTGATAGAGCTGACAGGACAATCGGCCGTCGGCCACGTAGAATTGAAACAAGGCGTGGCACGGCAGCAGCGCCATGCGATCCAGTTCGCCGACGTTCCATGCGCTGACCAATATGCGGCGCGAATCGGGGTTGTTCTTCAGTTGTTCGACCACCTGCGCCAGCTGGTCGACATGGCGCCCGTCTGCCGTCGGCCAGCTGCGCCATTGTTTGCCGTATACCGGTCCCAGTTCCCCGTTCTCGTCCGCCCACTCATCCCAAATGCTGACGTCGTGTTCGTGCAGATACTTGACGTTGGTATCGCCGCGCAGAAACCACAGCAGCTCGTAGATGATGGAGCGCAAGTGCAGCTTTTTGGTGGTCACGAGCGGGAAGCCGGCATTCAGATCGAAGCGCATCTGATAGCCGAAAACACTGAGCGTACCGGTACCGGTGCGGTCGGCCTTGGGCTGGCCGTGCTCGCGGATGTGGCGCAGGAAATCGAGGTACTGCCGCACCTTACGCGTTCGCCTTGGCAATGTTGCCGGAGGGCAAGCTGCGCCGGTAGGCATAAACCAGCATCGCGGCACCGGCCGCAATCATGGGTGTCGTCAGCAGCATGCCCATGGTCAACCAATCGCCCGCCAGGTAGCCGATATTGGCATCCGGCAGGCGCACCCATTCCACCGCAAAACGGCAGCAACCGTAGACCAGCAAGAACAAACCGATGGGCGCGAATCGCGGTCGCGGTTTGCTGGTAAACCAAATCAGAATCACGGACAGCAATAGTCCCTCGAGGGCGGCTTCGTAGAGTTGTGACGGATGCCGCGCGATCAACACACCTTGGGCATCCGGCACCCCAAATCCCCACGGCAAATTCGTGGGCTTGCCCCAGAGCTCCCCGTTGATGAAATTGCCAAACCGGCCGGCCAGCAGGCCGATGCCCGGCAGCGGCGCGAGGAAATCCAAAACATCGGCGACGTTCTTGCGCTTCACGCGGGCGAACACGATGGCGGCGCCCAGCACGCCGAGCATGCCGCCGTGAAAAGACATGCCGCCATCCCAGATATGGAAGATATTCAACCAGCTTTCCGCGATCACCTCATGTCCGTAAAAAATGCACCAGCCTATGCGGCCCCCCGCGATGACGCCGACGGCACAGTAGAAAATGAGGTCGTCGATGTCGAGCGCAACCCAGGTAGATCCTTTGCGCCCGGCGCGATATCTCGCCAGCCACCAAGCCGCCACGAAACCAATCAGGTACATGATCCCGTACCAATGAACCCTCAAGGGTCCAATACCGAAAATCGGTCCGATGGAGACGGCGACCGGATTGATGTGCGGGTAGGTCAGCATGCGCGCTACTTTAAACTGTCGCTGACCCGACAGAAATAGGCTTTCAGATATCGCGTTTCGGGAATCGCGGGATGTACCGGGTGGTCAGGCGCCTGGCCGCCCATTTGTATGATTTGCAGGTGTTTGCCCGCTCCTCGCGCCGCCTTGGCAATGGCCTCCTGCAAATCCTCCGCGCTGACGTGAAAGGAGCAGGAGCATGAAACCAGGATGCCGTCGTCCGCGACTGCCTGAATGGCCAGCTGGTTCAAGCGTTTGTACGCGGCCAGCGCTTTGGGCAGATCTTTCTTGCGCTTGGCGAACGCCGGGGGATCGATGATGACGACATCGAATCGGGCGCCCTCCCTCACCAGCTCCTCGAGCACGTCGAATGCATCGCCCCTGCGCGTGGCAACCTTGACGCCGTTGCGTTCGGCGTTCGCCGCAGCAATTTCGAGCGCGCTTGCGGAGCTGTCGACGCACAACACTTCGCGCGCGCCGCTCATCGCCGCACGCACGCCCCAGGCGCCCACATAGCTGAATACATCCAGTATGCGCGAACCCTTACGCACATAATTTGGCAGCGCCCGCCGATTGGCGGCCTGATCGAAGAACCAGCCGGTCTTCTGGCCCGCGGCCAATGGTGCTTGAAATTCGAGGCCATCCTCGAGCACCGCGGCAAGCTCGTCGAAGTTGCCCATGGCGGCTTCGACATAACTGGGCAAGCCCTCCATTTCCCGCGCCGAGCTGTCATTCTTGAAGAGCAGGGCTTCGCAGTGCAGAACTTTGCGCAACGCCTGCTGAATTTGCGGTTTGAGCAGTTCCATGCCGGCCGTGCCGATTTGAACGACGCAGGCAGATCCGTAGCGGTCCACCACCAGTCCCGGCAATCCGTCGGACTCGCCGTACACCAATCGATAGTAGGGCCGCTGATACATATGCTCCCGTAAACGCAGCGCCGCGCGCATCCGCTCCTCGAGCCACGCAGCGTCCGGAATCTTCCAGGTTTCCAGCAGCCGCGCGCATATCAGGGATTGCGGATTGACATAGGCCAAGCCCAGTGCGCGGTCGTTGTGCGCCATCACCCGCACCAGCTCGCCCGCCTTGAACTTGACCAGCGGCGACTGCTGGGTATCGACTTCGTTGCTGAAGATCCACAGATGTCCCGCGTGCAGACGGCGATCTTCGTTGCGCTTCAGGCGCAGGACGGGCAAGTGCGCCACGCTATTGGAATCAGACATTGAGCGTACTTAAGCTATAGTGAGCGCCATTCTAACCGACTGCGGACTTGCCGATGCAGCGCAATCGTCTCGCCGAAGAGACCAGCCCGTACTTGCTGCAACACGCGGACAATCCCGTGGATTGGTATCCATGGGGCGAGGCGGCCCTGGCGCGCGCCAAGCACGAGAACAAACCCATCCTCCTGTCGATTGGCTATTCAGCCTGTCATTGGTGCCATGTCATGGCGCACGAATCGTTCGAAGACATGAGCACGGCCGCGCTGATGAATGAATTATTCGTCAACATCAAGGTCGATCGCGAGGAGCGGCCCGATCTGGACAAGATTTATCAAGTCGCGCAACAGATGATCACCCATGGATCGGGCGGATGGCCCCTGACCATGTTCCTCACGCCGCAGGACCAGCAGCCCTTCTTCGGCGGCACCTATTTTTCCAAGCAAGCGCGCTTCGGAATGCCGGCATTCAGCGAAATTCTGCGGCGCGCGGCCGCATACTACCGCGACCATGGCAATCAGATCGCGACGCAAACCGAGCGGCTGAAGGCGGCGTTTGCCGCGCTCGCGCCGCAGCCGGTGCGCGGCGCCATGCTCGATGAATCGCCCCTTGTGCGGGCGCGCGAGGCGCTCGAGCAATCCTTTGACGCGGGCTCCGGCGGCTTTACCCAGGCGCCGAAATTCCCGCATCCCGCCAGCATCGAACGCTGCCTGCGGCATTGGCGCGCGACATCGCTTGACCCGAGCCCCGATCTTAGGGCCCTGTATATGGCCGCTTTCACGCTGACTCGAATGGCGGAAGGCGGTCTCTACGATCAGCTGGGCGGCGGATTCTCGCGCTACTCCGTCGACGCTGCATGGATGATTCCGCACTTTGAAAAGATGCTGTATGACAATGCCCAACTGCTTGGCGAATATTCGCGCGCCGGCCTTGCGACCGGCGAGGCGCTGTTCGCGCGCATCGCCAATGAAACCGCCGATTGGGTGCTGCGCGACATGCGCTCGCCGGAAGGCGGCTTTTACTCCAGCCTGGATGCGGATTCCGCGGGTCACGAAGGAAAATTCTACGTTTGGACCCGGACTGAAATTCGAGCGCTGCTGAGCGCGCAGGAATACGACGCGTTCGCGCGCCGATTCGGATTGAACCGCGAGGCGAATTTCGAAGGTGCATGGCATTTGTATGCCAACGAGCCAGTGGACGAAATCGCAGCTGCGCGGGACGTGCCTGCGGCAACCGTCAATGCACTGATCGACTCAGCGCGGGGCAAACTGTTGACCCGGCGCAACTTGCGCGTGTGGCCGGCGCGCGATGAGAAAATTCTCACGGCCTGGAACGCTTTGATGGTCAAGGGGCTCGCGATTGCGGCAAGGGTGCTCAAACGGCCCGACCTGGCCGACGCGGCGGCCGCCGCCGTCGACTTCGTGCAGAAGAGATTGTGGCGCGACGGCCGCTTGCTGGCGACTTACAAAGACGGCCGCGCGCATCTGCCTGCCTATCTCGATGACTACGCCTTTCTCGCCGACGCCCTGCTCGAGCTGCTGCAGACCCGCTGGCGCAGCAGCGATTTGCAACTCGCGCGACAACTGGCCGATGTTTTGCTGTCGCAATTCGAGGATCAGGATGCCGGGGGATTTTTCTTCACCGCGAAGGATCACGAGCTGCTCATTCATCGCAGCAAAACCTACGCCGACGAGTCGGTGCCGTCGGGGAACGGCGTGGCCGCTGCGGTGCTGTGCCGGCTGGGGTTTTTGCTCGGCGAACTGCGCTATCTGGACGCTGCGCAACGCGCGCTGCAGGCCGCCTGGGGCGGGCTTCGAGAATATCCTCAGGCGCACATGGGCCTGATCAATGCGCTGGAGGACTGGTTGGCGCCGGTGCAAATCTTGATTATTCGCGGCGATGAGGCAAGCACGCAGCGCTGGTCAAGCGAGCTTCAAGCCCTCTACGCGCCCACCCGCATGATATTCGCCATTCCGAGCGATGCCGAGGGGCTGCCGCCCGCGCTGGCGGAGAAGCGGGCGCTGGACGGCACGGTCGCATATCTTTGCACCGGCATGACCTGCTCGGCGCCGATGGGAAATCTTCGGGAAATCGCCACTGAGCTGACCCGAACTACCTTAGGGCGCGCCGCTTCCCAAGCTCCAGGCTGACGCGCCGCTTCAAATCGCCATACAGCGATTCGGAGTAAATCGGCGCGGCGGTCCAATCCAGCGCCCACGGTTGCAGGGTACGCACTGCGGCAGGCTCGGCGCTGTCGCGCGGAAATATATGGGCATGCAATGCCGGCTCCACATTGCCGAAGATCGCGTAATTGATGCGCACGCCGCCGGTCACCGCCAGCAAGGCATCGCCGATGAGCGCCATGTCGGACATGAACTGCTCCCGCAAAGCCGGCGGCAGCGCATTCAGATGCGGCACGACCGGATCCGGCAGCAACAGGCAATAGCCGGGGAGCACCTGGCGCTCGCCCAGCACCGCCCACCCCGAGGGCATTCTCGCGATCGCAGCGTCATAGTCGCCCGCTCGACAACGCTCGACCAGCACATGTATGGCGGTGTCCTGCATCGGCTACCGGGACTGCGCGACCGTTTCGGCGTCGACAGGCGGCGCTGCGTTGCCGAAATTCGAACGTATGTACGTCAGTAGCGCGGCCATATCCGGATCCTTCATCCAAGCGAACGGCAGCATCTGGGTCGGGTATCGCCCCGCTGGGATCGAGTCCGGCCGTTTTTGACTCAAGACCCACCGCGCCAGCTCAGCAGGATCGCCGATCACGGCAGGCGATCCGGCCAAGCTCGGATAAACGTTGCGCACGCCCGTGCCGTTTTCCTTGTGGCAGGACAAGCAGTTCTGCGTATAAATTTGTGCACCGCGACCCACAAGGGCGCCCGCGCTTGGCTGGCCGGCGTCGCTCGATGGCCGGGAGCAGGCCGCGGCAAATGCAAGGCTGCAGAACAGCAGGTGCCGTGGATTCATCCGCGCCAGGTCCGAAATTTACCGGTATCCAAGTGCACGAAATCCGAGGCGCGGTAGTATCCCACGCCGCCGCGCCGCAAACCCTGCGCACATGCGGCAAGATCGGTGCAATCGATCTTCGGCAGGCGCACATCGATTGCACGGCCCTGCATGTGCAGGCTGTGCAGCGAAACACCGCCGCTCTGTTGCTGCAATCGCTGGTTGGTCTGCGGCGATCGGTAGCCCGAGATCACGCTGAAGTCGGGCGGCGCCCCGGCACTGGCGGCGACATCGACCAAGTAATCCATCAGTTGCGGGTCGATGCTGTGCTGCTCGCCTGTGCGAAAATCTCTCAACAAACGTTCGATCGCCGCGAGCGCATCCGGCACGTAGGCAGCATCACGAAAGTATTCGACCTCCAGCCGCTCATCGGTATGCAGATTGAGCAGCGCAATGCGCTTCGGCGCAGGAGCACCGCAGGACGGGCGCGGCCAAAACGCGACCGGCATGCCGGCAAGCATGCCGCTCAGGCCGAGAAACCGTCGCCGACTAAAGCTCACTGACGGTCTCCGTCGGACAGCAGCCGGCCCTGATCGAGCGCCAGCACGGTGGCACGCGGGAAAAAATTGAATTCCGACGCCGAGGCCCAGGTATACGCGCCCATCATGCGGCCGATGATGAGATCGCCCATGTCGAGTTTGGGCAACTCGAGTTTTTCGTTGATCACATCGATGCTGTCGCAAGTCGGACCGGCGAGCACCGACGGGTACGTCGCAGCATCGGGCAACAGCGTCTCGACGGGATACACGGCGTGGTCATACACCTGACCGCTATAGCTGCCGTACAGGCCGTCGTCGAGATAGTACCACCAGCGGCCGTCGCGCAGCGCCCGGCCCATGACGGAGGCCACGCCGATCGCCGCCGGAGCTGCGATGTAGCGTCCCGGCTCCGCGATCACGCGCACCTTTTGCGGCAGCTCCTTGAGAGCCTTGGCGATGGGGGCGCAGAATTCCTCGATCGGCATGCTGCGCTTCAAATAATCCACCGGATAGCCGCCGCCGATATCCAAGATGTCCGCAGAATACCCGGCCTGCACCGCGCTCTGCAGCAGCTCCCGGCACACGGCGATGGCCTCGACGATCTTCGCCGAATCGATCGCCTGCGAGCCCACATGAAACGACAGGCCGTCGACCTTGATGCGCAAGCCGGCGGCCAAGCGGAACAGCTCCGCGACCGCTTCCGGGTCGCAGCCGAATTTGCGCGATAAATCGCACTGCACGCCGGGACTGCGGAACGACACGCGAATCAGCAGCGATGCGCGGGTTCGATACTTGTGGAATTTGCGCAGCTCATCGGGATTGTCGATGACGAAGCGATTCACGCCAAACCTTAGCGCCGTGCGGATATCGCTGTCGCGCTTGATCGGATGGGTATGAATGCAGCGCCCCGGCGCCACGCCCAACCGCCGCACGAGCTCGACCTCGCCGTTGGTGGCCAGATCGAAGAACGCACCCTCCGCGTTCAACGTGTTGATCACCGATGAGTGCGGCAACGGCTTCAGCGCGTAATGAAGATCGACATTTGGCAGCGCAGCGGCGAGACGCCGATACTGTCGCCGCACGCGCTCGGCGTCGATCACGAGCAGCGGCGAGCCATAGCGAGCCACCAAGTGTTGGACGGCCTCGCGTGAAAAGGGATCTTGCGCGGGATCGAGCTCCATGCGTTAGCTGACGCTCAGCTCCAGGGAATTATCGCCCATTCCGCTGGCGCGCTGCAGCCGGTCGAGAATCGCGGCCCACCTCTCATCCTCGGGCAGGCTTTGAACGAATATCCGCTCGCAGCCGATGCGATCGAGCGTGCGCAAATGCGAGTAAAGATTGTGTGCATACGTGTCGGGCTTCTTGCCGGCATTTATCCAGGTCATTTTACGTTGCGTGTGCAGCGGCGGCCGCATCGCCAGCACCGCCACCTTTTCGTCGCGCGCCACGAACTCGCCGGCGCGCACCTCCAAGTCGTCCGAGGCGACGATTTCGAGGGGCGTCGACGGCGCATAGTGCAGCGCGAGGCCGCCCGGAGAGCGGGGAACGATTCCGCCGGCCGCCAGGGCTCCCACCACCTGCTCGAGCTGCGAGCGGGTGATGAATCCCGGGCGCAGCAGGCGAGCCTGATTGTCGAGACAGGATACGATGGTCGACTCCAGGCCGATCGGCGATTCGCCGCCGTCAAGAATGACGCGCACCGTATCGCCGAGCTCGTCGCGCACATGTTCCGGCTTGGTCGGACTCAAGCGGCCGTATCGATTGGCGGACGGCGCCGCGATCCCGCCGCCGAAGGCGTTCAGCAGCTGCTGCGCGATTGGGTGCGAGGGCACCCGAATGCCGATGCTGTCCTGGCCGCCCGTGACGATGTCGTTGACGTTGTCCGCCTTCGGCAGAATCAATGTCAAAGGTCCGGGCCAGAATTTGTCGGCCAATCGCTCGGCTACCGGCGGCACCTGGGAAACCCAGCGATGCAGATACCGCGGATCATCCAAGTGTACGATGACGGGATGATCGGGCGGGCGGCCCTTGACCTCGAAAATCTTGCGCACGGCCACGGGATTGGACGCATTCGCTCCAAGTCCATAGACGGTCTCGGTCGGGAACACCACCAAATCGCCGGTGCGCAACGCTTCGACGGCTTCTTCGATTTCTGTCTGCGTAGCTCGTACCACGCGCTCATGATATCAAGACTGAGTCGCGCAAAGGTCGCTTCGAGCGCGCAGCCCGTCGCAAACAGCAAATGCCGCTGTTTATGCGGCAAACTAAGACTTTGCTGCTGCCTCCGGCAAGGCCGCTGTCGCCGGAATGATACATTGCAGGAATACCAGGTCGAGCCATCGCCCGAATTTGAATCCCACCTCATGGAAGTGCCCGACATTCCTGAAGCCAAGGCTTAGATGCAAGCCGATCGACACGGCATTGTCGGCGTCGATACCCGCGATCATGATGTGTTTGCGCATGGCGGCGGCGCGGGCCAGAAGTTCGATCACCAGGGCCCGGCCGACGCCCTGGCCGCGCCGATCGACCCGGATGTGGACGCTGTGCTCGACGCTGTGCCGATAGCATAAGGGCGCGCGAAATTCGCCGAACGTTCCAAAGCCGGTGACGCCTGAGGCGTCCCGCGCGACGATGAAGGGGAAGCCGCTGGCGACCTTGGCGTCGAACCATGCGGCGCCGCGTTCTTCGGTCATCTCCACGTCCGTGTACACGGCGGTGGAGTTGCGAATGACCTCATTGTAGACCGCTAGAATTTCGGGCAGATCCCGACGCGTGGCATTATCAATCATAAGGCTCATATACTAGACCAATGCGCCATGACGAACATGAGCACGACGCGATAAGTCCGCTGCAACTGCGCGTTCGTGCCTTGGAAAGCGTGCTGATCGAGAAGGGTTATGTAGATCCCGCGGCGCTCGATGCGCTGATTGATGCCTACCAGACCAAGATCGGCCCGCGCAATGGCGCACGGGTGGTCGCGCGAGCCTGGTGCGACCCGCAATTTCGCCGCTGGCTGCTCGCAGACGCGACAGCGGCGATAGCCTCCCTGGGTTTCTCGGGAAGGCAGGGTGAGCATATGGTGGCCGTCGAGAACAGCGCGGACTTGCACAACCTGGTGGTATGCACGCTTTGCAGCTGCTATCCATGGTCCGTCCTGGGACTGCCCCCGACTTGGTACAAGAGCGCGCCGTATCGCGCTCGCGCCGTGAAGGATCCGCGCGGCGTGCTGCGTGAATTCGGCGTCGAATTGCCGGAATCGACCCGCATCCGAATTTGGGATTCGACCGCCGAAGTGCGCTACCTGGTCGTGCCGCAGCGGCCTTCCGGCACCGGGCATTTGAGCGAAAGCGATCTTGCCGCTCTGGTGACCCGCGACTCCATGATCGGAACCGGCTTACCGCGGGCGCCGACGTGAGCTATCGCTCGAACGCGGATCTCGGCGGTCAAGAGCTGCGCGGCGCCATCATCCCGGAGCCTGAAGGGGAATTGTTTCATGCGCCATGGGAACCTCGGGCAATGGCACTTACGCTGGCAATGGGTGCGACCGGGCTATGGACTATCGACATGAGCCGGGCGGCGCGCGAAACGCTGGTCAATTACGGCGACCTTGGCTACTACGAGATCTGGCTGGCAGCATTGGAGAAGCTCGTGTCGGAGAGCGGCGCCCTGATTGAATCGGCGATCCGGCCGCCGCGGCTGCTGCGCGCCGAGTCCGTCGCCGCCACGCTGGCGCGAGGCACCCCGTTTGAACGCGCGCCGGTACGTGCCGCTCGATTTGCCGTCGGCGACACGGTACGCACGCGCGTCGACCGGCCGGCGCATCACACTCGCTTGCCTGGTTACGCCCGCGGCAAAACCGGCGTCGTGGCCAGGGTGCATGGCACGCACGTGTTCGCCGATACCAACGCCAGCGGCTTGGGCGAATGCCCGCAATGGCTGTACACGGTCGAGTTCGACGAGCGGGAACTGTGGGGCGATGGATTACCGGTGCAGCGCTCCACCATCTCGGTCGATGCCTGGGAACCGTATCTCGAACCCGTCTGAGTCTCCCGGCTTCACAGCGGCCACGACGTCCGGCGGATCGAGGGCGGTACGTATCCAGCTGCCGTCCTCGCGTCGGGTCAGTTCGTAAGCCGGCCAGTAGTGCTTGTCGAGCTTCAGCGTGATCACATCGGTTTGGCCGTTCCAACTGACCGTCTTCAGACGCAGGGACGAGCGGTCGGGCTTGTTGCTCTGCGCCTGGATGAAGGCATCGAGATCCGGCGTCGGCTGGCCATTCACTTCCGTGATGCGGCGGCCGGCGTACAGGCCATAATGCGTGGCCGGTGAGCCGTAGAAGAAAAACGACACGAATACGCCATACGGAGCGATCCCGCGCTGCGCCGCCATCGCGCGGTGCGGCGCTTGCAGCGTGGCGCCCGCCCAGATGAGCACTCGATCGATATCCCGGCCGTTCAGCGCCACTGTCTTGAGCTGCAGAATTTTTTCGGCGCGATCCCGCCAGACGGTCACCGAGACGATGGGATTCTGAACCGCGCGTTCGACCTCGCGGAATCGATTGACCGCCTTGCCATCGATGGCGAGCAGCAAATCGCCAGGCTCCAGCAGCGCAGCGGCCGGCGAACCGGCGACCAGGCGATCGATGCCGAGCACTTGCCGGTGTTGTGGGTCGTGATCTTCCAGGCGCCGCACCCAATCATCGGGCAGGCCCAGTTCGCGCGCAGCGGCCAAGGACTGCACATTGAATTCCGCTTCGATGGAATACAGCGGCCGGCCGTCGGCGACCACACCGATCATTTCGGAGACCAAGTCGGCCGGTATGCCGCGGTTGATCTGTTCGAGTTCGCGCTGCGATTCGAAGGCAAAACTCGACCAAAGCGCCAGCACATCGCCTTTCTCATCGGTCAGCACCCCGTCGTAGTCGCCGGGCGGGTTGATCAGAGTCACCGCCTCCAGATTGCTGTCGCGGAAGCGCAGGGTGCGCGACAGCGGGAATGAGACCACATCGACATTGGAAATTTGTGTTTTTTGCGATTGGACCTTCGAATCGCCGCGCTGGCCCACCACCCACACGTCGTCGCCCGCGCTCAGCGGCCGCGTCAGCAAGGTTGCCGCGCGGACCGGCGTATTACCGATCGATTTCGGATCGTAGGAGACGACCGCGAGGTTGTGCAGGGGATGTATGAAGACGACTTTGCCCGGCACCTCGACAGTACCCGCGAATGTGATGCGCACATCGCCCATCGCGACCGGCACGGTATTGCGGTCCAGCGCCACCAAACCGCGCTGCGCGTCGACGATGACGCCGGTGCCGTGGTAATTCTTCTCGGTGACCCCTGAAACCGAATAAGGCATGTCGAAATTCACCATCACCAATGACGGCGCCAACCGATCGATGCGCGCATCGCCGGTTTTGGCGAACTCGGTGGAGGCGGACTTGGGCATCGACGGGGCGGGTCCGGGACCGATGCTGATGCAGGGCCAGGTTCCCAACGCGTCGTCGCGCTTGCACTTGCGCGCCGGAAACCAGCGCCTATCCATGCGGATGATCTTCAATTGAACGGCACGGGGATCCTCGAGCGTAACGTAGCGAACCGGTACTCGCGCTCGATCTGCTAGCTCGGCGAGAGCCGCCGAGAAATCCGCCAGGTTGTCGATTTTTTTGCCGTTGAAGGAGCTGATCAAAGCAGCGTGCGGAATGCCGGCGCTGGCAAAGACATATCCCGGATTTGCGACGTACACGCCCTTGATCGGCGCGTTGAAATGCCGCGCCTGTTGGTACGACAAGGTATGGACCACCGCCTCGCCGAACTCGATATACTCATCGGGGGTGATGGCGCTCAAGGACGACACTTCAAGATCATGGCGCACAGTGTCCTTGCCGCGCTGCACTTCCACTGTCACCTTTTGACCGACGTGACCATCCAAAACGTCCTCGAGCGCAAAAAACTCGGGGATGGGTTTGCGGTCGATGCCGACCAGGATGTCGCCGGGCGACAGTATCCCGTCGGCACCCGATCCGGGCTGCACGTCGTCGACCACCAGCATGCCGGTCAACTTCGGATACGCCCTGCGCATTCTTGCTTCCGTCGCGGCATCGAGGCCGAGCCGCTTCAGTTCGTCGTAGGGCGTGTACTTGAATACAGTTTCCAGCGTTCCGCGCGGTACCGGTTTGCCGGCTTCCAAATATTTCAACGCCCGAACCACCGCCGGCAGCGGCAGGTAGAAGCTCGAGGCGGCGCCGGTGGCGCCGCCGGCATTGAGCGCCACTACCTGGCCTTCGATGTCGATTACCGGCGAGCCCGAAGAGCCGCCCGAGGTGCTGGAAGCCGCCTGGTAATAAAATGTGTTGAAATCGTTGTACTTCCCGTAGCCGTATTCCGGCGCCTCGCGATCCAGGCGCGCCAAAGTGCCGGCTAGAATCGACAATTGTTCGCCCGCGTCGTTGCCGACCACGCGAATTTCGCGGCCGATGAGCGCGCCCTGCGGATACAGGGGCAGCTCGGCCGGCTGAATGAATCGCAACTTCGCCGGGTCGTAGTGATAGATGCCGAAGTCGTGGATCGGATCGCGATAGATCGGAAACAGCTGTACTTCCTCTCGATTCAAGAAGATGGCTTGCGCGGTCACAGGCCCGGGCGTGACCACGTGCCGATTTGTCAATATCAGACCGCGCTTGGCATCGATGACGAAGCCGGTGGCTTGCGCCGTGGTATTCCATTCCGTGTCGAATGCGCGCGTGCTGTCGATTTGAATGGTGACCACGCCGGTCGCGATTCTTTCCAGGGTCTGCGCCCAATTGGCAGGACTGCTGGGTATACCGGGTGCCTGAACCGGCACCGCCAAGGGCCGCCCGTCGGGCGGCGCAGCGCCGGGCGCCGGTTCGCCGAAGGCTTGATCCAAAGATAGCCCCAATAAGAAAATAAGCAGCGAGATGCGGGACATGCCGATCCTAAGGAGCCAAGGCTCCATGGGTTAGATTTCGTTCAGTGACCGTGGTCGGACAAGATCAGGAGCCGGACGGTTCCTAACAAGGGTCAAATCCTGCGATTCCAGGCCAGATCCAGCTGTTTTGCGGCACGCACATCGTCCAACCGCCGGACCGGCATTGTATGCGGGGCGGAGGAGAGTTTCTCGGGATCATGTTCCATTTCCTGGCGGATTGCGGCCATTGCGTCACAAAAACGATCCAGGTCTTCCTTGGCCTCTGTTTCCGTGGGTTCGATCAGCAGGCATTCCGGCACCAACAGGGGGAAGTAAGTGGTCGGGGCATGAAACCCATAATCGAGCAATCGCTTGGCCACGTCCATTGCCGTAACGTGGTAGGCCTTGTTTTCCTGCTTCAGCGTTATGATGAATTCGTGGCTGGCGCGGCGCTGGGGATATGCCGCCTCGAAGCCCAAGGCCTGCAGCCGCTTCATCAAATAATTCGCGTTGAGCGCGGCGAATTCCGCGACCCTGATCATGCCCTCGCGGCCCAGCAGCCGCATGTAGATATACGCGCGCAGATTCACGCCGGCATTACCCATAAACCCCGACAACCGCCCGATGGATTGCGGCAAATCGCGTTCTGTGATCCAGCGATAGCGCGCGCCGTCCTTGCCGACAATGGGCAGCGGTAAAAACGGCCGCAGGCGCGCACCCACGCCCACCGCGCCGGAGCCTGGTCCGCCGCCGCCGTGCGGCGTGGAGAAAGTCTTGTGCAGATTCATGTGAATGACGTCAAAACCCATATCGCCCGGCCGGACCTTGCCGAGAATGGCATTTAAATTCGCCCCATCGTAGTAGAGCAGGCCGCCGGCATCATGAACGATTCGCGCCACCGCAACTATTTTGTGCTCGAACACGCCGAGCGTGGATGGGTTTGTGAGCATGATGCCCGCGGTTGCCGGGCTTACCGCCGCTTGCAGCGCCTCGATATCGACATCGCCGTTCGCATCGGACGGAATTTCCTTGACTGTGAAACCGCACATCGTCGCAGTAGCGGGATTGGTGCCGTGTGCGGCCTGCGGCACGATGATTTCAGTGCGCCCGGCATCGCTGCGCGCGCGATGGTACGCGCGAATCATCGCAACGCCGGCAAACTCGCCTTGTGCGCCGGCCATCGGCGTGAGACTGACGGCCTGCATGCCCGTGATCTCCTGCAGCATTTCTTGCAGCTCGTGCATGCAGGCGAGAAATCCCTGCGGTTCGGGCCCCAGCGGGTGCCTGCTCAAGAACTCCGGCAGCATGGCGTAGGTGTTGCACGCCTTCGGGTTGTACTTCATGGTGCAGGAGCCCAACGGATAAAAATGCGTGTCGATCGAAAAATTCATCTGCGACAGGCGCGTGTAGTGGCGCACCGCCTGTAATTCCGACACCTCCGGCAGCGCCGCAGGCGCACTCCTGCGCAGCTGCGGCGGCACTTGGGCGCTGCCCGCAACCGGCGGCGGAAATTGCGTGCCGGCCTGCCTGCCCGGCTTGCTCAATTCGAATATCAGAGGCTCCCGCGATTGCAATTCGGTCATGTGCTGCTCCTATGCCGCGGCGCGCGACCCGTTCATCACGTCGGCCAATGCGGCGGCATACGCATCGATGTCGACTGCCAGTTTGGTTTCGGTCGCACACACCAGCAGCGCGTGCCCCAATTCCGGATAGCGCTCGCTTAGATCGAGTCCGCCGAGAATTCCCCGCCGCGCCAGCGCCGCGAGCAGCGGCGCCGGCGGACGATCCAGCAACAAGACCGCCTCGTGAAAATGCGCGGCACTGAAGGCTCTCTTCACCCCCGCGACCCTGCTCAGGGCGCTGATCAAATCCGCGGTGCGCTGCATGCTGGCATGCGCCACGGCTTCCAGGCCGCGCGCCCCGAGAAGACTCATGTAGATGGTGGCCGCGGTGACCAGGAGTCCCTGATTGGTACAAATGTTCGAGGTCGCTTTGCTGCGCCGAATATGCTGCTCGCGCGCTTGCAGCGTCAGACTGAAACCCGGCCGCCCTTCGGTGTCGACGGTGCGCCCGACGATGCGGCCGGGCATCTGCCGCACGTACTGCATGCGCGTCGCCATGAATCCGAAGTAAGGTCCACCCGCAGCAAGAGGCACGCCGAGCGGCTGCCCCTCGCCGCAGACGATGTCGGCGCCGTGGCGGCCGTCGAGCGAAGTGCCCCACTGCCCCGGGGGCTTGAGCAGCGCGAGCGACGTCGGATTGACCACCGCAATCACCAGCAGCTTGTTTTCGTGCGCCCAATCGGTCAGCGCGTCCACCTCCTCGAAGCTGCCGAAGAAATTCGGCTGCTGAACGACCAGCGCGGCAATGTCTTGCCCGCTGTAGGGTTGCAGGGCGGAGAGCAGCGTGCGCCCGGCCGATCTGTCGAAATCCACGGGCTCAAAGCTGATGTCCTGATTGCCGGCGATGGCCTGCGCCACTTGGCCATAGGTGGGATTCACCGCGCGCGGCAGCAAAATGCGCCGGGAATTCGAGCCGCGATTGGCGCGCACCGCCATGAGACACGCCTCGGCGAGCGCGGAAGCGCCGTCGTAGAGAGATGCATTCGATACCTCCATGCCTGTCAGCGCGCACATCATGGACTGGTATTCGTAGATCAATTGCAAGGTGCCCTGACTTGCTTCCGCTTGGTACGGCGTGTACGCCGAATAGAACTCGCCGCGCGTCGCGATGGCCCATACCGGCGCCGGGATATGATGTTCGTAGGCGCCGGCGCCGATGAAATTCAAGGGCCGGCCGTCGATGGCGGCGCGCTCCGTCAGTAAGCGCGCCACCTCCATCTCCGAGATGGGCGGCGGCAGCGAGAGGGTTCCCGCGCGCAGGTCGCCGGGAATTTCGTCGAACAGCGCCTCGACCGACCGCACACCGATCACTTCCAACATGCGGGCGACATCGTCGGGGGTGTGAGGTATGAATGCCATCGTGCGTTCCTTACTTGGATTCGTCGGCCAGGAAACTCGCGTATGCTGCGGCGCTCAACAGCGCTGAAGAATCGGCGGGGGTGCTGGTCTGCAGACGAAACAACCATCCGGCGCCATACGGATCTTGATTGAGTAATTCGGGTTGGCTTGCCAGTGTCCCGTTGCTGGAGGTGACCTTGCCGCCCAAGGGACTGTAGACGTCGGATGCCGCCTTGACGGACTCAACCACGGCGCAGGCTTCACCGGCATGCAGTGCGCGGCCCACGTCCGGCACCTCGACGAAAACCAGATCCCCGAGCGCGCTCTGCGCGTGGTCGGTGATGCCGATTTCCACCGCGCCGTTTTGCACTTGGCGCACCCACTCATGACTTTTTGTGTATTGCAAATCGGCAGGTATGTTGCTCACTTTGAATGCTCCTGAGGCTGAATCTCGATCAACGGCTTGCCATGGCGGACAAACGGCGGCTTGACGACGCGCGCCGCGTGCAATTTGCCGCGAATCTCCACTTGCACGGCGGCAACCGATGCGTCAGGCACTCGCGCAAGCGCGATGGAGCGGTTCATTGTCGGCGAAAAAGTTCCGCTCGTAACTTCGCCCACCGCCGCGGTCGATCCCAAGCCTGCCGCCATCACCTTCTGGTGGCTGCGCAACACGCCGCGGTCTTCGAGAATGAGCCCCACGAGTTCAGGGCCGCCGCTTCGTCGCGCGCCCTCCAATGCAGAACGCCCGATAAATTCGCGCGCCGGCGGCTCGAACGCCACCGTCCAGGCGAGGCCGGATGCCAATGGATGATGATCTTCATCCATGTCATTGCCATACAAATTCATGCCCGCTTCCAGACGCAATGTGTCCCTCGCCCCCAAGCCCGCGGGTTTGACGCCTTGCGCGAGCAACTTGTTCCATGCATCGACTGCAGCCGCGGCCGGCAACATGATCTCGAAACCATCCTCGCCGGTATATCCGGTCCGCGCCACGAACCAGGGGCCAAAATCAGCGCCGAAGAATGCTTGCAACTCGAGCAGCGCGTTTTGCTGTGCCGTCCCTGCCACGGCGGCGGACTTCTGCCGCGCATTCGGACCTTGCACGGCGATCATGGCCAGATCCTGGCGTTCGACGACCGCCACGGCGAAATCGGCGGCATGCGTTTGGATCCAGCGCAAATCCTTGACCCGCGTCGCGGCATTGACGACCAGGCGATAGCGGCTCTCCGACAGGTAGTAAACGATCAAGTCGTCGATCACGCCGCCGTTGGGCAACAGCATGCAGGAATACAGTGCTTTGCCGAACTTTTTGAGGCGAGCGACATCGTTGGCCAGCAGGAATCGCAGGAATTCGCGGACTCGCCCGCCGTCAAGATCGACGATGGCCATGTGCGAAACATCGAACATGCCTGCGTCGCGGCGCACGGCGTGGTGTTCTTCGATCTGCGAGCCGTAGTGCAACGGCATGTCCCAGCCGCCAAAGTCGACTATTTTCGCGCCTTGCCGCACATGTGCATCATAAAGAGGAGTCTTAAGGCCCATCGCAACCTCGCTGCGAGAATAAGAGACGCAAGCACCGCTGTGCTTCGCCCCTCTGTCCTTAAGACCTGAGAGATTGCGCGCTGGTGGAAGCGCTGCTCCCCTTCGGTGGATCGCCTGTGCGATCGCTCTCCAGAGATCGCGAGAGTCTGCCGTTCATGTGCCTGAGCGTTTCCGGGCGGTTGCGCCTTCGGCGGTCCTAGCGAAAGGACTCTCTCCAGACAGCTCTTATCGCGATGGCGGAATGATACAGAATCCCACCCAAAAGGCCCAGCCACCTTGAGCTAACCGCCCGATCTTTTCGCCTGCCATCCCATTTTGATGAGTTCCGCGACGATTGAATCGCGGTGATCGCCCTGAATTTCAATGATGCCGCCGCGCACTGTGCCGCCGGATCCACAGCGCTTCTTGAGCTTTGTCGCCAGCGCCTCGATGTCGGCGAGCGGCAACGGCAGGCCGCTGACGGTCGTCACGCCCTTGCCTGCCCTGCCCTGTGTCTCGCGGCCCACTCGGATCGAAGAAGGCTTAGCAGCCCCTGGGGCGCCTCTGGGACACACGCATTCGCGTACCGGGCGGCGACAATTTGGGCACAGGCTGCCGACGCCGGTTGAGTAGATGATTCTGGAGGCCACCAGCGCAGCTCCTACGGCCGGCAATCAATCGAGGCAAGTGTAGCCGAAAACCCGAGCCTGCCCCGTCGCGGCGCTCCCTTGTATAATGGCGGCATGAGATCTCGCCGAAATTCCATTGCCGTAAAAGTCGGCTCCGTCACCATCGGCGGCGCAGCACCCATCATCGTGCAATCGATGACCAATACCGACACGGCCGATATCGAAGCCACGGTTGCGCAGGTCGGAGCGCTGGCGCGTGCCGGGTCCGAATTGGTGCGCGTCACTGTCAACAATGATGAATCCGCCGCCGCGGTGCCCCGTATCAGAGAGCGGCTGGACCGCGCGGGCATCATCACACCCCTGGTGGGCGACTTTCACTTCAACGGCCACAAGCTGCTCAAAGCGCACCCCGCTTGCGCCGCAGCGCTTGGCAAACTCCGCATCAATCCGGGCAATGTCGGCCGCGGCAGCAAGCGCGACCCGCAATTTGCCGAAATGATCGAAACCGCCATTAAATTCCGCAAGCCGGTGCGTATCGGCGTGAACTGGGGCAGCCTGGATCAGGACTTGCTGACCCGCATGATGGATGAGAACTCGAAAATGGCGGAACCCTTGGCGGCAATCGACGTCATGCGCGAAGCCATCGTGGTCTCGGCATTGGACAGCGCAAAGCGCGCCGAGGCGCTGGGCTTGGGGTCCAATATGATCGTCATCAGCGCCAAGGTCAGCGGCGTGCAGGACCTGATTGCCGTATATCGCAATCTGGCGGCCCGCTGCACCTATCCTTTGCACCTGGGCCTGACCGAGGCCGGCATGGGCAGCAAGGGCGTCGTGGCCTCCACGGCGGCCATGAGCGTGCTGCTGCAGGAAGGCATCGGCGATACGATTCGAGTCTCGTTGACACCGGAGCCCAACGGCGATCGCACCCAGGAAGTCATTGTCGCGCAGGAGATCCTGCAGACCATGGGATTGCGGGCCTTCACACCGATGGTGATCGCGTGTCCGGGCTGCGGCCGCACCACCAGCACCTACTTTCAGGAATTGGCGCAAAAAATTCAAAGCCACATACGTCACCGCATGCCGGAATGGCGCAAACAGCGTGAGGGAGTCGCCGACATGACGGTCGCGGTCATGGGCTGCGTGGTCAACGGTCCCGGTGAGAGCAAGCACGCGAACATCGGCATCAGCCTGCCCGGCACCGGAGAGCACCCCGTTGCGCCGGTGTATGAAGATGGCGCGAAGACGGTGACGCTCAAGGGCGATCGTATCGCCGAGGAGTTCCAGGAACTCGTCGAGCGCTACATCGAGCGCACTTACGCCAGGATCGCAACTTGACCGAGCTGTCCGATAAAAAATGCGCGCCCTGCGAGGGCGGCGTCGCCCCCTTGAGCGCGGCGCAGGCACGGGTGTATGCCGAGCAGCTGCACAAGGACTGGGAGATCGCGCAAGACTCCAAGAGTCTGAAGCGCTCGCTGAAATTCAAGGATTTCTACCGCACCATGAGCTTCGTCAACGCCCTCGCGCATGTTGCGAATATCGAGGATCATCATCCGGATCTGGAAATCGGCTATGGCTACTGCCGCGTCACCTTCAGCACGCATTCGATCGGTGGTCTGTCGGTCAATGATTTCATTTGCGCAGCCAAGCTAGATCGACTTTAAAAAGTCCGGCACATCGCCGATCAAGCCCAAGGCACGCTGCGCAAATCGGCGTTTCACGAAGGGCATTCTGCCGACCGCGCTCAAGCCCGCGGCGCGCAAGTTCGTGCTGAGTGCATCGGTACGCGAAAACAGCCGTTCCAAACCATCCAGCGCGGCCGCCGCGAGCAGATTCTCGCTGCGGCGCCAACGCTCGTATCCGCGCAACAGTCTCGAGTCCCCGAAACTTCCGGCGCCCCCGGCTTCGCCGAGAACTTGCGCAAGCGCCGCACAGTCCAGCAATCCCAGATTCAATCCCTGCCCGGCGAGAGGGTGCACCACGTGCGCCGCGTCGCCGAGCAGTACCGCACGATGACTCGAGTATTGCAAAGCGTACTGCAGTTTGAGCGGAAAGCGCGCCAGCCGGGTGGTAAGCGTGCACTGGCCCAGGGCCTCGCCGCTGGCCATGTTCAGAGCCGCGCCGAAGCGTTCCGGGTCCAAGGCGCTCAGGCGGTCCGCCTCTGTGCGCGCGAGGCTCCACACGATCGAGGAGCGGCCGTCATTGAGCGGCAGGAATGCGAGAGGTCCGGTCGGGAGGAAGCGCTGCCACGCCGTGTTGCCGTGGGACTTGGTCGTTCGCACATGCGCCACCAGGGCATCCTGATGATAGGCATGACCCGCGGTACCGATGCCGAGCAGTTCCCGGGTCTTGGATTCGGTTCCGTCGGCTGCGATCAGCAGCTGGCTGCGCAGTTCGCGGCCATCATGCAAACGCAGCAGGATGTCCTCTTCGCCCGGCATGACTGATCCGACCGCGGCCTCCACCAGCACCGCACCCGCCTGTCTTGCGGATTGCAGACACTGCGATTGCAGGGCGCGCCCATCGACGATGATCCCCAGATTGGGTTCGCCGATTTGCGCGCAATCGAAGGTCAGTGATCCGGCGCCCTGAGGCGCGCCGCCGGCGTCCCAAACACACATGCGTTCATACGCAAATGCTCGCGCGGCGGGCAGTGCGCCCCACACATAGCAGGCTTTGAGCAGCCGCTCGGATGCGCGGCTCAACGCAAATACCCGCAAGTCCCAATCGGCATCGCTTGGCTGCGCCGGCGGAAAGTGATCGGCAATGATCGCCACCCTTCCCGGCCTGCTCAATTTGCGCGCCAACAACAGGCATGCCATCGCCGCGCCGATGATCCCGGCGCCCACCACGATCACGTCAAAATCGCCGGATCGCGAACTGTTCATTGCAGAGGGACGCCGCGTGCCAATTTTGGTACACGGCCCATTGCCCCGCTGCTCAAGCGCGACAACGCGGCTTTAGCCGGCGGCAACAAATCGAACGCCAAAAGCCCCAAGTTGCGCAGCCGCCGCACTCCGCCGAGCGGACTGGCGAACAGCCTGACCAGCCCGTCGGTGAAAGCAATCACTCCGCTTCGATCCGCGCTGCGCCACGCGTCGTACGCGGCAAGCAGCGCAGCACTGCCGGGGTCGCTGTCCGCCTGCCCGACGCGTTCCGCTACGAGTTCGGCGAGGCTGGCCGCATCACGCAAACCCAAATTGAAACCCATGCCGGCCACCGGATGCAGCCCTTGCGCGGCATTGCCAATGATGACGCAGCGGCCCGAACTGGTCCGCGTTGCGCGGCTCAACGACAACGGATACGCCACCCGGCGGCCGACTTTGAGAAAACGCCCGAGCCGAAATCCAAAACGGCGCTGCACTTCCGCGAGGAATTCTTGATCCGGCCATGCCATGGCCGCCTCCGTCATCGCAGCAGCCAGCGTCAACACCAATGCGCAGCGGCCATTCTCCAGAGGCAGCAGCGCCAGAGGTCCGCCTGGCGTGAAGCGCTCGTAGGCCACATGATCGTGGAAGCGCTGCGGCAACACCGTCGTGACAATTGCCGTTTGCTCATAGTCGCGCAATTGCACCTCGACGCCGAACGCGCTGCGCACCACCGATTGAACGCCGTCGGCGGCCACGACCAGCTTGGCATCGATCTTGAGTTGGGCGCCGCCCTGGACGACGGCGAGCGCCACGGCGGCCTCGCCTGCCGTGATTTCTCCCACCTCGGCCGGGCAAAACACGCGCACGCCGGCGCTTTGCTGCAGGCGCGGCCAGAGGGCATTTCCCAAAGCGCGATTGGGCACTACGTAACCCATCGCCGCGAGTCCTTGCTCGGCTGCGTCGATACGCGCAAAACCGAAGCGGCCCTGGTCCGAAACATGAATCTTGCGTATGGGCGTGGCGAACGCGCCGACCTGCCGCCACACGCCCAAGGTCTCCAGGATGCGCCGGCTGCCGTTCGACAATGCCGTGGTGCGCTCATCGAAGCTGGGCTGCGCGGCGGATGTTTGCGGGATGGCTTCGATGAGCGCTATGCGCAGCCCAAGCGGCGCCAATGCCACGCTTAAAGTAGCACCCACCATGCCGCCCCCGACGATGGCAACGTCGAAGGACTGAGTCGCAGCCGGTGCCTCGCTCATCGCAGAGACTCTATGGCTTCCGGGGTTTTTTCGAGCGCCCCGGTCAATACCTCCGGCGCACCCGCGGTTACCAGCACTTCATCTTCGATGCGGACACCGATGTTCCAGAATTCCTTCGGAATCCGCGGCGTTGGCCGGATGTAGATTCCCGGCTCCACGGTCAGTGCCATGCCCGGCTCCAACACCCGCCATTCGCCGCCGACTTTGTAGTCGCCCACATCGTGCACATCCAGGCCGAGCCAGTGGCCGGTTCGATGATTGAAAAACGGCAGGTATGCCTGTTCCTTGATCAGCTTGAGGAGCGGCCCCTTGAGCAATCCCAGCCTGACCAGTCCCTGGGTGACCGCACGCACCGCCGCTTCGTGCGGCTGATTCCAATGATTGCCCGGGCGCACTTTGTCGATCGCGGCCAATTGGGCCTCCAGCACCACTTCGTAAACCGCGCGTTGCACGGCGCTGAAACGGCCGCTGACGGGGAACGTGCGAGTGATGTCCGAGGCGTAGTATTCGTGTTCGCATCCTGCGTCGAGCAGCAGCAAGTCGCCGTCGCACAGCGGCTGATCGTTGTCGCGGTAGTGCATGACGCAGGCATTGGCTCCGCTGCCGATGATGGGGTGGTAGGAAATGTCCGCGTTGTGCGACCGGAATTCGTGCAGCAACTCCGCCATGACTTCGTACTCCATACGCCCCGGGCGCGCGAAGCGCATTGCCCGCCGGTGGGCGCCCATGGCGATCTGCGCCGCGCGGCGCAGGCTGATTTGCTCGGGGCGGCTCTTGTAGAGCCGCATATCGTCGAGCACATGGGTCAGTGCCACAAACTCCGGCACGGCGCCCTGGCGCGATTGGGCGCGCAGCGTATTTACCCAGCCCAATATGCGCGGATCAAACTCCGGGTGAGTGCCCATGGAGTAGAAGATTTGCGAGCGTTGTTCCATCAACCCGGGCAGGATTTCGTCGATGTCCGCGATCGGAAACGCATCATCGGCCCCATAGTGTTCGACAGCACCCTCGGTTCCGGCGCACGCTCCATCCCACGACTCGCGCACCGTGTCGCGTTCGCGCACGAACAGCAGATACTCAGCCTGCGGACGCCCGGGCACGAGTACCGCGACGGCATCCGGCTCCGGAAAGCCGCTCAAGTAGTAGAAATGGCTGTCTTGCCGATAGGCGTACTCGATGTCGCCGTTGCGATGGCGCACCGGGGCGGCCGGCATGATCGCGATCGCGTCCTTGCCGATCATGCGCATGAATTGGCGCCGCCGCCGCGCGAACTCCTTGCGATCCATCAATGTAGCCGCTGCTGCGCCGGATAGACCTGCCTGCGAAGCGGCAGCAATTCTTCGAAGACGACCTGCGCGGCGACCCGTATGAACTCGACCAATTCCGCGTAAGCCTGCTCATTGGACTCGTCGGAGTCCGCGTCATCGCCGGTGGCGCGCGAAATCTCGGTGAAATCGCGGACGATTTCGCCGACGTCGCCGCCCAAGGCTTCAAGATCGGAGATGCTTCCGGTACCCAAGCCATAGAGAAATCCCGTGCACCATAATGCCAGTGCATTGGCACGGCCGTTGAGCGGCTGTTCATCATCGGGCAACAGGGGCTCGAATTCCATGCCCTGCTCGCCAAAGGATGTCGCAGTTGCGGTAAAGACCTTTTCAATCATGGCCGCCGACTCTGCGGAGACGGCCGCCCCATCGGGCAGAATTTCGTTGAGCCAGTCCTGCATCTTGTAGGGCGATATCGAGCACAGCGCGCCGCACAAGGAGCCATGCGCCTCGGCGGCGTCAGCCAGCCCGCCGGCGGAAGCCAGCACATCCTCAAAATCCTTGAACCGAATATCGGAAAGCATATTTGAGCGGATAATACCGCAGTGGGGGTATGAACCGCCCTTTGCATTGCGCCTATCGCCGCTCTATATTGGCGGCCTATGACCGAAGCCAACCCGAAGTCCGCAGTCGAACTCGAGCTGAAGCGCCTGGAACGGCGTCTGGAAGACCTGATCGTGACCGTCAGCCACATTAAAGAGGAGAATCGGGCGTTGCGGCAGCGCCAGGAAACCTTGAGCTCCGAGCGCGCCACACTTCTGCAGAAAAACGAGCAAGTGCGTGCCCGGGTCGAAGCAATGATCGGCCGGCTCAAATCCATGGAGCAGGCGTGAGCGATAGTCAAGCGCGGGTCAGCGTGCGAATACTCGAAAAGGAATATCACATAACGTGTCCGAGCGAGGAACGATCGGACTTGCTCGATTCCGCTGAATTCTTGAACCTCAAGATGCGCGAGATTCGCGATAGCGGAAAAGTCGTCGGTTTGGATCGTATCGCCGTGATCGCTGCGCTCAACATGGCGAACGAATTGATACGATTCCGCAACCGTGACACCAATCTCGATTCCGATGTCGGCGGACGCTTGCGTATCCTGCGCGAGCGCGTAGAGTCGGCCTTGGAGAAGGGTCAACAGCTCGAGCTTTGAGTGATCCTTCGCAACGATTAAATTTGGCGCTGCCTGCGGTGTTCGACGCGGATCGGGTTACCTCTCGACCCTAAGTTTTAAACCCCAGGGGCCATTGCTTGCTGGCAACATTGTGCAAGTCCGCCTCGAGCGGAAAGCCTTAAGTGCCGCAGTTAGCCCCACCTGTTGCTCAGGTCGGGAGCAACGGTCCAGACCGGCACATGCGGGTAGCGCCATCTCCACTCGATGAAAGCGATTTTACGTAAACAATTGCGCGCCGCGCGCCGCGCATTGAGCGCCGGCGATCACCGCCTGCGATCAAGCTTGGCCGCCATGGCGATCGAGCGGTTGCCGATGTTCGCTGCCGGCAAACGGGTCGCACTGTACTTACCCTTCGATCGGGAGACGGATACCGCCGGCTTGATCGCTACGGCTCGGGCTCGCGGCGTGCGCGTTTTCGTTCCCGTCATCAGCGATAAGCGTCATCGCCGCCTGCGCTTCTACCCTCTGGAAGGCGCAACGACCCCTGGTGTTTTTGGGATTGCGGTGCCGCGCCGCATGGCGCGCCCCATAGCAGCGCAGTGGCTGAACCTCATCGTCGTTCCCTTGGTCGGAGTCGACGGCACGGGCCGGCGCTTGGGGTTTGGCGGTGGATACTATGATCGGGCCCTGGCGTTTCGCCGGCGGCGGCGATACTGGATGGGCCCGCACGTGGTCGGCCTCGCCTTCGACTGCCAGCGAACCGACCTGGAGTTTGCGGAGCCCTGGGATGTACGATTGAATTCCTTGGCGACCGAATCTGGATTCAAACCCTTCTTGGAACAACCGTCATGAACCACTGGCTGCTCAAATCGGAACCGGACAGTTTCAGCATCGATGACCTCGGGAAGGCGCCGAAACAAACCACCATGTGGGATGGAGTGCGCAATTTCCAGGCGCGCAACATGCTTCGCGACTCTATGAAAAAGGGTGATTTGGCGTTTTTCTATCACTCCAGCTGCGACGTCCCCGGCATTGCCGGTATCGTCAGCGTGGTCCGCGAGGGTTATCCGGATGTCTCCGCCTTCGATCCCAAGAATCATCACTACGATGCCGATTCCAAGAAGGATGCGCCGCGTTGGTACGCCGTGGATCTGAAGCTGGTCCGCAAGCTTGAGCGTGTCATTACGCTCGATGAGTTGCGCAAGTACGCAGACAAGAAGTTGCGGGAATTCGTTTTACTGCGCCGTGGGAATCGTCTTTCGGTCATGCCGGTAGCGAAAAAGGATTGGGATTTCGTTCTCGGCCTTGAGTGATCTCGCTCACATCGCTAGCACATTGTCGAGCAAGAAGCGCGACGTATTGCTTGTAAATTAATTATTCGTGTATATACTCGGACCCCGGACTAACCCGACAACGGAGTTTTATATGGCAGCGAAAGCAAAGAAGGCGAAGAAGAAGGTAGCCAAGAAAAAGGCCGCTAAGAAAAAGTAGCCCTTCGAAAGTGATCAACTGTGCCCGCGTAAGCGGGCACAGTTGTTTCTGAGGATTGGATTTCAGATGGCTGCGGAAAAAAAACGTCGTGCCGCGGAAGCCGCGCTTCGCTACATCGAAGCCGGCATGGTGTTGGGTGTAGGCACCGGCTCCACGGTGAATCAGCTCATAGAAGTGCTGATAGACCGCAAAATACGGCTTTCCGGCGCGGTTTCGAGTTCGCGCCAAACCTCTGAGAAGTTGCGCGCCGCTCGAATTCCGGAACTCGATCTCAATGCCACGGGCGATCTTGCGCTATATGTCGACGGCGCCGACGAGGCCACCGCCGATGGCATACTGATCAAGGGCGGGGGCGCCGCCCTGACGCGGGAGAAGGTGGTCGCCGCCGCCGCCGCACGATTCGTCTGCATCATCGACGACTCCAAGCTGGTCCAGGTGCTTGGCGCGTTCCCGTTGCCCGTCGAGGTCATACCGATGGCCCGGTCGTATGTAGCGCGCCAGCTCGTCAAACTCGGCGGACAGCCGGTCTGGCGCGACGGAGTCACCACCGACAACGGCAACGTGATCTTGGATGTCCATGATCTGCGGCTCACTGATCCGCAGGCCTTCGAATCCGCCGTAAATCAAATCGCGGGTGTCGTGACGGTCGGTCTGTTTGCGCAGCGCCGCGCCGACGTGCTCATCGTGGCGGGCGATGAGGGCGTGAAAACCTTTGATATCGCCGTACCGCCGGCCTAGATTTCCAGGCGGGTGCCGATTTCGACCACCCGATTGGGCGGCAACCCGTAATAGTCGGCAATGATCTGCGCGCTGCGCGCCATCTGCATGAATGCTGTGCGCCGCAGCGGCGGCAGGTCGGAGCGCCGGCCCGGGAGCAGTTCTTCCCGGCTCAGGAAATAGGTGGTGTGCTCGGGTTCATAAGGCACGCCGTGACTGTCAGCCTCCCTCAAGATCGCGGTGATGTCGGGCTTCTCCATGAATCCGACCTGAGCCACGATCCGGACAATGCCCTCGCACACCGGGGTCAAGGTCAAGCGCGCAGAGGTTGCGATGCGCGGCTCATCGCGGGTCACCACCGTCAACAGCACCACCCGCTCGTGCACGACCCGGTTGAATTTGATGTTGTTGAGCAGCGCACGCGGTATGCCCGAAGCCTTTGCATCCAGGAAAATCGCCGTGCCCGCCACGCGCACCGGCGGTTCCCGCCTCAGGTCCTCGAGAAAATCCCGCACCGGTTTCTGTTCGCGCAGCAGCCGCGCCATCACCGAGGCGCGCCCGCTCTGCCAGGTTTGCATGAGCCAGAAAATAATCAGCCCGGACACCAGCGGCAGCCAGCCGCCTTCCTCGAGCTTGGTCAGGTTCGCGAGCAGGAAGCCGATATCCACGATGAACAGCAGGGACAAGCCGGCGCGCAGCGCCCGGCTCTCCTTGCCGGTTCGCGATTTGATCAGACTCAAGGTCAGCGGAGTAACAATCGTCATGGCGCCGGAGACGGCCAGACCATACGCTCCGCCCAACGCCGCTGAGCTGCCGAAGCCGATCACCAGCGACAACGCGGCGAGCATGAGGATCCAATTCATGGTCGGCACATAGATTTGTCCGACGTTATCCGCCGAGGAATGCTCGACGCGCAGGCGCGGCAACAGCCCCAAGCTCACCGCTTGCGTGGTCACCGAGAACACGCCGGATATGACTGCTTGGGATGCGATGACTGTGGCGGCCGTTGCGAGCAAGACCAAGGGCCACAACGACCATGCAGGCGCCATCAAGTAGAAAGGATTGCTGATCGCCGCCGGGTTCTCGATCAGCATCGCCCCTTGGCCGAAATAATTGATGACCAGCGCCGGCATGACGATGCATATCCAGCCCAGGCGAATCGGCGCTTTTCCAAAATGCCCCATGTCGGCATACAGGGCCTCGCCGCCCGTGACGCATAAAAATACGCCGGCAAGCACCGCCAGCGAGCTGATTTGATGTTGCGCCAAGAGGCCGAGCGCCCGCATGGGATCAAGCGCCCATAAAACCTCCGGCTCGCGGACAATCCAGCGCAAGCCCATCACCGCCAATACAGCGAACCAGCCCAACATCACCGGGCCGAAGACGTTTCCGACGGAGCCGGTACCGTGCCGTTGAATGACGAACAGCCCGATCAATACCATCAGCGTGATGGGCAGCACCGGAATCTGCGCATCGGGCGCCGCCACATGCAGACCTTCGACGGCGCTCAACACGGAAATCGCCGGCGTGATGGCGCCGTCCGCAAAAAACAATGACGCGCCGAGAATACCCAGGGTCCCGTAAAGTTTTCTGCGCGGACTCTCGCGTGCGGTATTGATGACCAGCGCGGTCAGCGCCAGCACGCCGCCCTCGCCCTTGTTGTCGGCATTCAGCACAACGGTCACATACTTCAGCAGAATCACCAGAATCAGGGACCAAAAGATCAGGGACAGCACGCCGAGTACATGTTCCGGAGTAACGGCGATCGCGGGGCCGGTGAAGCACGCCGACACTGCGTACAGCGGGCTGGTGCCGATGTCGCCGAACACGACACCGAGTGCCCCGAGCGCCAATGGCGCGAGCCGTCCGTTTGAATGCCGTTCGCCCGACATCTATCTGTGCCTTGTCAAGAAGGGCCTTGTCAAGAGAAGGGCCCACAAAAGTGGGCCCTGTATGGCTGGGGGACTAGGATTCGAACCTAGGTAAACGGTGTCAGAGACCGTTGTCCTACCGCTAGACGATCCCCCAAAACCGATTGAATCGTATACCGGAAGGCGAAAGGCGTTCTCTTTTACTAGCGTTTGGAGAACTGGGTGCCGCGCCGTGCTTTGCGGCGACCGACCTTCTTGCGTTCGACTTCGCGTGCATCGCGCGTGACGAAACCCGCCTTGCGCAAAGGCGAGCGCAGCGATTCATCAAACGCCATCAGCGCGCGGGTAATCCCGTGGCGAATCGCACCGGCCTGACCGGTGATCCCGCCGCCCTCGACATGCGCTTCGACGTCGAACTTGCCGTTCAACTGCACCGCGCCGAAGGGCTGCTGAACGATCATCCGGCCGGTTTCGCGACCGAAGAATTCATCCAACGTGCGGCCGTTGATCGATACCTTGCCGGTACCGGTGCAGAGATAAACCCTGGCGCTGGAGGTCTTGCGACGGCCGGTGCCGTAAAAGGAATTGGCGGCTCTGTTTGCCATTGATGGTCCTAAAGAACTTTAAATTTCCAGCGCTTTCGGCTGCTGTGCTTGATGAGGGTGATCCTTGCCGCCGAACACATGCAGCTTCTTGTACATGCGGCGGCCGAGCGGCCCCTTCGGCAACATACCCTTGACCGCAAATTCGATTGCGCGTTCCGGATGCTCCTTCAGCAGCTTGCCGAGCGCGATGCTCTTCAGGTTGCCGACATATCCTGTATGTTGGTGATAGAGCTTGTCCGTGAGCTTGGCGCCCGTGACATGCACGGTGCCGGCATTGATGACCACGATGTGGTCGCCAAGGTCCTGGTGGGGCGCATAATTTGGTTTGTGCTTGCCCTTCAAGCGATGCGCGATTCCCGATGCCAGGCGGCCCAGAGTTTTGCCTGCTGCGTCGACCAGGAACCAATCGCCGCGAGATTCTTCAGGCTTTGAAAATACGGTATACATGGGGTGCTCAAGTGATTCGGGTCGTTACGAAAGGCGCGAAAGTGTACAGAACAGCGCGTTCAGATGCCAGTCCCAAGCCCTTCGCAGCAGCGCCTATAATATAATGTGTCGATGAATACCCGCCGATTCGACTTCGCCGATCGTCTAATTGGCGAAATAGACAATGTAATCAAGATCTTAAGCGTACCGGCGCGCAGCTTGCGCAAGATTCCCGAAGCTGCAGCCGCGCCAGCCTTGGGCCCGGCCGAACGCGCATCCTCGGTGCGCTTGATGCGGGTCAACCACTCCGGAGAAGTCGCCGCCCAAGCCTTGTACCAGGGCCAGGGCCTTACCGCCCGCGATGCGGGAGTAAGGGCAGCCATGCGCGAAGCCGCTCGCGAGGAAATCGATCATTTGGCTTGGTGCGAACAACGCCTGCAGGAGTTGAACGGCCGTACCAGCGTCTTGAACCCGTTGTGGTATTTGGGCTCCTTTGCGCTGGGCGCCGCGGCGGGCGCGCTTGGCGATAGCAGCAGTCTCGGATTCATCGCCGAGACCGAGAAACAGGTCGAATCGCATTTGCGCGGCCACCTGGAGCGCTTGAGCCCGAAGGATGCGCGCAGTCGCGCCATCGTCGAGCAGATGACGCAGGATGAGATTCGGCACGGTGCAAAAGCCGCCTCGATGGGAGGCAAGCCGCTGCCGATTGCTGTGGTATTGGCCATGCGCGCGATGTCGCGGCTTATGACTCATGGATCGTATTGGATCTAACTAAAGACCCCCTAATGCTTGCGATTCCGGGACTTATGTAATAAAACGTGCGCCATACAGCCGTTTAACACACGACAAAACCAGCGGGAGCGACCATGGAAGAAGCGGCAAAAGCCTTAAGCGATATCCCAGCGATCAATCGTTTCTTGAGCTACTGCCGAATCCGGACAGTCCCTTCCAAGACCGTGATCATCCACGCCGGCGATTTGCCGGACATTTTGTACTACATCATCTCCGGATCGGTCGAAGTCATGATCGAGGACGAGGATGGCAATGAAATGGTGTTGGCGTACCTCAACAAAGGACAGTTTTTCGGAGAAATGGGCCTGTTCTATGAACAACCCACGCGCAGCGCCTGGGTGCGGACCCGCCAGCAGTCCGAACTGGCCGAAATGACCTACCCGCGGTTTCGGCAAATAGCCGCCGAAAGTCCCGGATTGATCTTCGAATTGGCGACACAGTTGGCGACTCGCCTGGATCGCACCAACCGCAAGCTTGGCGACCTCGCGTTCGTCGATGTCACCGGCCGCGTCGCGCACGCCATCATGGATTTGTGCGGTGAACCGGATGCGATGACGCACCCGGAGGGCATGCAAATCAAAGTCAGCCGGCAGGAGCTGTCACGCCTGGTGGGTTGTTCGCGCGAGATGGCGGGACGAGTCCTCAAGGTACTGGAGGAACAAGGACTGCTGCGCGCCACCGGTAAGACCATTGTGGTGTTCAACGCGCGCCCCAAGGTCAAAACGCGTCCGCTGATCGTGCCGGTTAAAGCCGGTGCAAACACCGGAGCGGTCAAGAATGTGCGTACCGAACAACACGAAGACGATGATGAGGACGATGAGGACGATGAATAACGGGGGCGCCTAGCTTAGGCCGCCTACCGGGGCGCCTAGCCGCCCGCGCCGATTGCTATTTGCGCGCGCATCGCCTTGATCGTACGTGCGTAGTCCGCGCTGCCGAAAATCGCCGAGCCGGCGACGAATGTATCGGCGCCCGCCTTGGCAATCCTTGCGGCATTCTCGACTTTGACGCCGCCATCGATTTCCAGCCGTATGTCGCGCTTGGCGGATTTGATTCGCGTCCGCGCCTCGACGAGTTTTGGCAGGACCTCGGGGATGAATTCCTGTCCGCCGAATCCCGGATTGACCGACATCAGCAAGATGATGTCGATCTTGTCGATCACATAGTCCAGCCAGCTCAACGAGGTCGCAGGGTTGAAGACCAACCCCGGTTTGCAGCCGGAATTGCGGATCAGTTGAATGGTGCGGTCCACATGCTGCGTCGCTTCAGGATGAAAGCTGATGTTGCTCGCACCCGCCTTCGCAAAGTCCACCACCAAGGAATCGACCGGCGACACCATCAAATGCACGTCGATCGGCGCCTTCACGCCGGCCTTGCGAAGCGCCTCGCAGACCAGCGGGCCGATGGTCAGGTTGGGGACGTAATGATTGTCCATCACGTCGAAGTGAATCCAGTCGGCGCCTCCGGCAAGCACTGCATTCACCTCTTCGCCCAAACGCGCGAAATCCGCCGCCAGAATCGAAGGGGAAATTATGCTGCTCATACGTCAACGCATTCCACGCGCCGCGCGTATCCCTTCATAGGCTTCTTGGATGCGCTGAGTTTTTTCTTTCGCCATTTGTGCCATCGACTCCGGCAGGCCGTTGGCGACGAGTTTATCAGGATGGTGGCGGCTCATTTGCCGCCGATACGCCTTGGTTACCTCTTGATCGCTGATACCGGCATCCACTTCGAGCTCCGCATAGCAATCTGCCAGCGAGCCGGATTTCCCGCGCATCTGCCTCGCGCGCACCGAGGCCTCCAGGTGCGCGAACTCGAGGCCGGACAGTCCCAAGCGCCCGGCGATCCTGGTCAATATACCCCTGGCTGGCGGCGATATGCCGTTGCCGGCGAGCGCTGCCCGCAATTGCAGTTCGACAAAAGCCCGCAATAGGTCGTAGCGCAGGCCGCAGG
>Ga0210410_10000552_pt1 | contig 40624 bp, 37 predicted proteins | sample IncBWC4MmetaG_FD_161058 | JGI IMG/M metagenome (GOLD analysis project Ga0210410, IMG submission 161058) | Forest soil microbial communities from Barre Woods Harvard Forest LTER site, Petersham, Massachusetts, United States - Inc-BW-C-4-M | ecosystem: Environmental > Terrestrial > Soil >...
GCGGAGCAGGCGTGCGCGTGGAAGCGGAAGTCCGGGGAAAGCAGCAAAGCCTTGCGGCCCGCGCCGCGATTCTTGCGCTTCCCGGACAGCTTGTGCCCGCTCTTTGCCCGGAACTTCCGGCGGAGACGCGCGAGTCGTTGTCGCGGACGCGTCACTCCAAAATTGCCAATGCGGCAGTCGCGCTGTCAAAGCCGCCGAACGTTCCGTACGCAGGCTATGCCTTCACCCAAGAGGTTGTTCCCGGCGCAGAGATCGAGATGCAGCATCTGCGCGCTCCAAACCGCTGCCCGCAAGGGCAAGGCATGGCGGGAGTATTTTTGTGGAACACGCCAAAGGCTCCGCGCCTCGATGGCGACGATGATTCCGTAAAGCAACAAGCCGCCGAAATCGTCGAGCGCACCTTTCCCGAATGCCGCGGCAAGATTCTGTTCATCCACCTCGTGCGATGGAACGTCGGGATCGCCCAGTTTGAGCCGGGAAGATTGCGCGAAATGACTTCACTCAGGAAGAAACTCGCGGCTTGGGATTCACCATTCGATCTTTGCGGGGACTACCTCGACGGAATTTCCAGCGAGGGTGCGTTGCGAACGGGTGAACAAGCTGGAAATCGTGTAGCGGATAAATTGGCGGCCCGATGAATGACCGCGCTGGCGTTCGCCCGATAGATGCGGCGCCCAGAATCAAAGGACATTGGCTGTCAGGAAGTCTGCAGTCCTATTTGCGCGCGCCGCTGGAGTTCTATCGCGAATGCGCGCAGAGCTACGGGGGCATTGCATTTGGACGCTTCGTCCATTTTCCCATTTGTGTCCTGAGTCATCCGCGCTACGTGGAAGAGTTGCTGGTGCAGAGGGCCCAAAACCTCGAGCAGTCAAGATTCTTGCGCGCGCCCCTAAAGCTGCTCCTTGGTGAAGGGCTGCTCATCGCCGGAGCAGAATCACACGCGCGGCAAAGACCACTCGTGGAGAAAGCTGTTCGCGGAGGAATCGCCGCGGTATGGGCAGAAGAAGTAGTCCGCGCGGCGGAGAAGTTCGTCGCGTCATGGACGAATGGTGAACCGCGTGATTTGTACACCGAAATGTTGCGCGTCATCTCAGACGTCCTGGCGGTAGCGGTGTTTGGCGCGACCTCTCACGCGGCCGAAACTAGCGCGCTGGTCAATCGGGCGGTGGACCACGTCACAGATCGAATGCAACAGTTCCCTCCGATTCCGGATTTTGTTCCCACGCTCGCAAATCTCCAAGTTCGAAAGTCTCTCCGCGAGACGGACCGGGCGTTATCGACGGCGATTCACGAAGAGCGCGCTCGAACTGCGACAAGAAACAGCTTGCTCTCCGCATTGGTATCGGCGCGGGGGGAAGATGGCGGGCAATTGTCGGACCGCGAGATTCGAGACCAAATCGTGATGATGCACGTCGCCGTCCGCCAGAATCTGGCAGCGGCGCTGACCTGGACATTCTTTTTGCTGAGCCAAAGCGAAGAGCGCTACTCCAAAGTTTCACGCGAAGTGGAATCGATAGTCGCAGCCGGGCGCCCAGGCTTGGCGGAAGCAGAACGGCTGGCTTATTGCGACCGCGTAGTGAAGGAGACCTTGCGGCTCTACCCATCCGTCTGGCAAGTGCTTCGCCATGTGGTTCGGGACACGCAAGCAGGCGGACATACAATTCCGGCAGGAACCCAGGCGCTGATGAGCCAGTGGGTGTTCCAGCGCGATCCGCGATTCTTCGATGATCCCGAAAAATTCATCCCCGAGAGGTGGGAGCATCCCCGCGAAGACTGGAAGCTCGCCTATTTCCCATTCGGCATGGGCCCGCGTGGTTGTTTCGGGGAGCGCCTCAGTTTTCTCACGGTAAAACTGATGCTGGCGGCGCTCACAAGAAAGTTTCGCCTGCATCTTCTACCGGGCCAGGGAATCGAGCCCTTGCCTGTTTTTGCATTGCGGCCCCGAGGGCGCGTCCTCATGTACCCGCGGATGTGAGGGAACAGCGGAGCAGGGCCGTGATTAGTAACAGGCCTATCCGTTGACCGCTGGCCTTTGCCTCCCAATCTGTATATACTATGTATATCCAGGGAGAGCTTTCATGAAGACACAAATCGGCAAATGGGGAAATAGCATGGCGGTGCGCATTCCCAAAGCTGTGGCGCAAGCGGCCAAACTTCGTCCCGGCGATCACCTGGAGCTGGCGGCGGAGGGCTCCGGAGTGTTGCGCATGCGCAAACGCAAGGAAAAGCGAACTCTTCAAGACCTGGTTCGAAGCATTACCTCCGACAATCTCCACAAGGAAACGGACTGGGGTGCGTCGGAAGGGAATGAGCTGTGGTAGCTCGCGAATTCGTGCCCGATGCAGGGGATTTGATCTGGCTGGATTTTACTCCGCAAGCGGGAAGGGAACAAGCCGGCAGAAGGCCCGCGGTGGTGCTCTCTCCTCGAACTTACAACGAAAAAACAAGCCTGGCAGTTGCTTGTCCCATAACCAGTCATGCCAAAGGTTATCCGTTCGAAGTTCCCATTCCGCCCGGGCAGCGCATCGCCGGCGTGATTCTCTCCGACCACTTGAAAAGTCTCGATTGGCGCCAACGTCAGGCGCAAAAGGCTGGAAAAATTCCGCGTGCGATTCTGGAGCAAGTGCGCGGACGCATTGCGGCCCTGCTGGAGATTGCTTGATTATTTTGTGCGCGCGCCTTGACGGCGCTTACCGCTCCCGCTAGGCTGACCAGCGCATGCAAACATCGTCGAGGAAGCTCCTTGTCGTCCTGATAGGGCTGCTGGTGCTGGGGTTTGTCGTCTACCGCTCTAGTGGGATGCTTCATCTTGGGGATTTCAGCGGCACCAAACTGCTGCAGGCAGTCCGCAACGCAAATCCGTTCCTTCTTATTCTTTCCGTCGTTGCAATCTACGTGTGCTACGCGCTGCGTTCTCTACGCTGGCAAGTATTCCAAAAAAATCTCGGTCCTTCGCGTTTTGCCCAAATCTATGGAATGACCCTGGCTGGGTTTTCGGCGGTGTTTCTGCTCGGACGCGCCGGAGAACCGGTGCGCCCTTTGCTCCTCGCGCGCAAGGAAAAGCTGCCGGTCTCGGGAATGTTCGGCGTTTACGTTTTGGAGCGGATCTTCGATACCGCCAGCGCTGCCGTGATTGCCGCGGTAGGGCTGCTTCTTTTCGAATCGCACTCCCATGCCAGCGAGGGCTCCGCGAAGCTGCAAACCGCCGCGCGCACCACCGGCTCCCTCCTCTTTGTTGGAGTGATCGCCGCAATTGCTCTCCTGCTGTATCTCCGCATACACGGCACGTCGCTCCTGGAACGCAAGCTCGAGGGCTGGCAGAATACGCGTGGCTGGCGCAGAACCGTCGCGGGCGTTGTCCTGGGTTTCGCTCGTGGAGCGCAGACCATCCACACTGTGGGAGACTTATTGCTATCAGTCTCGTACACCGCCGCGCACTGGTTCCTGGTTTTGCTGGTCTATCTCTGGGTGTCGCACAGTTTCGGCGGAACACTGGGCAGCCTCAGCCTCGGTGACGCCACGCTGGTGATGGCCTTCACGCTGGTCGGGTCGGCGGTCCAATTGCCTGGCGTGGGCGGCGGTTCCCAGGTTGCGTCGTTCCTTGCCTACACCGCTATCTTTGGAGTAGAAAAAGAGCCCGCGGCTGCTGCCTCCATTGTTTTGTGGCTGATTTCGTTCGCGGCGTGTAGTCTGGCGGGCGTGCCGCTTTTGATTCATGAAGGATTTTCGCTGGGCAAGTTGCGCGAGATGGCGGAGCACGAAAAGGTAGCCGCCGGGGCAGTTGCGCCCCGGCAAGGAGAGTCAGCCCCGTGAAGTGTCCTTTTTGTGCGCATGTGGACGACAAGGTCATTGATTCGCGGGAAGGCCGCGGCGGCGACACCATTCGCCGGCGCCGCGAATGTCTCAAGTGCGGCCGCCGCTTCACCACTTACGAGCGCATCGACGAAATCCCCTACATGGTGATCAAGAAAGACGGCCGCCGCGAACGCTTCGAACGCCAAAAAATCTTGCAGGGACTCCTCAAAGCCTGCGAAAAGCGCCCCGTGCCCACACCCAAACTCGAAGGCATCGTCGAAGAGATTGAAGGTGTAGTCCACGAAGCCACCGAACGCGAATTGACCACCACCGAGATCGGCGAAATGATCATGCACCGGCTGAAGAAGCTGGACAAGGTGGCCTACGTGCGCTTCGCGTCGGTGTACATGGACTTCAAGGACGTGCAGGAGTTCATGAGCGAGCTGAAGAATTTGCTCAAAGACCGGGCCAAAAAGTAATTCCTTCCTCTTTGAGGAGATGCAATGAAGAAATACCCTGTGATGGCCCTGTTCACCGCGATGGCATTCGTCTGCTCCTTCCGATGGACGGTACCCGCGGCCGCGCAGGCTAAGAAGCCGGCGGTGCAATCGCACGCTCCTGTAATCGAAAAAGAGAGAATTCGAGAGCATGTGAAATACCTTTCCAGCGATCAGCTCGAAGGCCGCGGAACGGGCCAATCCGGCGGCGACCTCGCAGCCGACTACATCGCGAAACAGTTTGCCAGCTATGGCTTGAAGCCTGCGGGTGACAATGGCACCTATTTTCAAAATGTGCCGATGGTAGGTGTGAAGACGCTCTCGGACACTAGGTTCACCTTCATTGGGCCAAGCGGGAATTCCTTTGAGGCAAAAAATCTCACCGACTTTGTCACCAACAATGAAAGCCAGACGGAGACCGCCGACATTGACGCGCCAATCGTCTTCGTCGGCTACGGCATCAAGGCCCCGGAGTACGACTGGGACGACTACAAGAAAGTCGATCTCCACGGCAAAGTTGCTTTGCTTTTTGTGAACGATCCCAGCTCCGACGATCCCGATTTTTTTAAAGGCAAAGCGCTCACCTACTATGGCCGCTGGACCTACAAGTTTGAAGAAACCGCGCGCCGCGGAGCGGTCGCCACGCTAATCATCCATCGCACGGACCTCGCAAGTTACGGCTGGGACGTCGTCCGCAATTCCTGGGGCACCGAGCGCTCCTACCTGAAGCGCGACGACACACCGAAGCTTCAGGCGGCATCGTGGATTCAGTTGGAAATAGCGCGGAAGCTCGTCGGCATGGTCGGTCTCGATCTCGAAAAAATGTTCCAGCGCGCTCAAATGAAAGACTTCAAGCCGCTCGAGCTGCCCATTCACTTGAGAGCCCACGTGGCCAGCAAGCTTACTTCGTTCGTCTCGAAAAATGTCCTTGCCAAGCTCCTCGGCGCCAATCCCGCTCTCGCCCAGGAGGCCGTGCTTTACACCGCGCACTACGACCACTTGGGAATCGATCCGAACCTGTCCGGCGACAAGATCTACAACGGTGCCGTCGACAACGCGACCGGCTGCGGCATCTTGCTCGAACTGGCCCGCATGTGGGCGGGAGCGCCGCTCCAGCCACAACGATCCATCCTATTCGCCGCGGTCACCGCCGAGGAGCAAGGCCTGCTTGGCTCAGAGTATCTCGGAAAACATTCGCCCGTGCCGCCCGGAAAAATTTCCATTGATCTAAATTTCGACGCCGTTCCCCCTCTGGGCACACCCGAAGAGGTGGAAGTTAGCGGCGCCGAGCGCACGAATTTTTATTCCGTGGTGAAAGCGACCGCCGAAGATTTTGGCCTGGCGATGCGCCCCGATCCGCGCCCCGAGGCCGGCCATTTCTACCGCTCCGATCATTTCAGCCTGGCGCGCGTGGGTGTCCCGTCGTTCTCCATCAATGAAGGCATCAAGTACGCCGGCCATCCGGCGGAATGGGGCGAAGCGCAAGCCCGGGACTACACGGAGCACCGGTATCACCAGCCCAGCGATGAGTACAAACCCGAAATGGATTTTACCGGCGATGCCGTGATCGCCCGCTTTGGATTCGTGCTGGGCTTCAGTGCCGCCGCATTGCCGGATTTGGTTGGCTGGATCCCCGGCGACGAATTCGCCCCCGCGCGAAAGCAGAGTCAATCCGCCGAAAAGTGACTTTTCGCCTCGAATCGCTTCGTTACCGCGGCCAAACTCCCGCCGTAAACGACTTGATCGTGTGAAATCCAAGTATTTCGTACAGCTTCACCGCAGTGTGATTCTCCGAAGTCACCGTTAGCGTCAGCTCCCTGAACTTCATCCCCTGCAGCGCCTCCGCAGAAGTTTGCATCAGCGTGCGTCCCAGCCCATGACCCTGATAACCCGGTAGTACGCAGATCTGCGTGGTGTGTCCCACTCCGGGAGAAACCTCGCTGGTCAACACCGCGGCGACGAGATCCTCACTCCCCGGCTCATGCAACACAAACGAAGCCCCCTGCACAAACTGTCCGCACCCCGGCAGCAAAATAATATTCTTCAAAAATTTCAGCGCCCCGCTTCGGCTGCGGTACTGATCGTTAATCTCCCCATCCACGTGGTTCGCATAAGCCAGATAAATCAGCTTCGCGCACGGCTCAAAGTACCGGTCGCTCCACCTCACTAGCCGCATCCCGCTCGATGCGCCCGCCTTCGCCTCCGGCAATTTGTGCAAGTCCTGCAGCATGAATTGCCGCGTGTACAGCCGGAACCCCTGGTCGAGCAGCGGCGTATCCACCGGCCCGCTGAACGGCATCAGCTGCGCCTCAATCCGTGCCAGATGCGGGAGCGCCCGCATCGAGACCAGCATCTCCTCCAGCAGCCGCCGCCCAATCAACGTCTGCGGAAACTTAGACGACACGTATAGCCCGCCAATCAGTCCCTTCTGCTCCTCCAGCACGTAAAACGAATACCCTGCCGCCGTCCCATTCTCAAACGCCACGCAACCCGCCAGCGCATGAGCATCCAGGAAGCGTTTGATCAGCTCCAGCGCGCTGCGGTAGTCCCAGTGAAGTTCGTCGCGCCAATGCCGCGCTTCCTCTTCGAGGAGCGGCTCAATCTGCCGGACTGTGGTCTGTCGCAAATCGACGATGTTCATGGACGAATGGAAAGCCGCGCGACCCCTGCCGCGCGCGTTCTATGATATCCGATTCGGCTTCTCGCCACCGCCGAGGGCCTGCACAGCAGGCGATACGCATGCGACACAGCACGCCCAGCCGCCATCGGTTCGCCCGCCGCAGCTATGCTACGATGCAAATTGTCACGCTCGTACTTTGAGGAACATGAACGCGGCGTCCGCCGCCAGCCCTTTTACGCAGACAACGAATGCAGATCCTTTTCGAACTACGCTATCCAACCCGCTGGTACACCAAGCTGCTCATGGCGCTTTTGGCGCTGGTCTTTTTTGCTGTGCTGGCCACCACCGCCATCGCCGGCTTTCTCGTCTACCGCATCGTCAAGCCGCAGCGCACCAGCAGCGAAATCAATATGGGCAGTTTCCCCGGCCGTCCTGACGCCGTGGAGTTCCAAGTCCCCGGCCTGGGCAAGCGCGAAGGCTGGTTTTTCCCCGGTCTGCGCGGCGCTCCCACCATTGTCTTGTGCCACGGCTACGAATCCAGCCGCGGCGAGCTGCTGACTCTCGTCTCCGCCCTTCAGGATCATCAATACAACGTTTTCACCTTTGATTTCGCGGCCCATGGCGGAAACGCCGGCGTCACTACCCTCGGCTATCGCGAAGCCGACGAAGTCCGCGCCGCGATTGACACTGTGGCCGCACGCAGCGATGTGGACCCTGCGCGTTTTGGCGTGTGGGGCTACAACATGGGCGCTTACTCGGCCCTGCGCGAAGCCGAAAACGACAAACGCATCCGCGCCCTCGTTCTCGATTCCGTTTACGACGATCCCAGCCAAATGGTGAAAGTCGGCGTCGAGCACAACGGCCTCGGCGGTTTTCCCTTCATGATCCGCTCCGCCGAACTTAGCTTCGAGTATTTGAACTACGCACACCGCGCGGATCCGCCGCTCACCCGCAAAATGATCACCCTGGCTGGTGTACCGATCCTCTTCATCCAGGCGCTCGATGACCCCGAGCTCGCCGCCATCACCCGCCAGATGTTCTTGAAGGCCCCGGAGCCGCGCGAGCAGGCCATCATCGCCCACGGAAATTTCGTCAGCCTCAACGACGAAGACAAGCGCACCTACGAAAACCGCGTCGTCTCATTTTTCCTTCTGCGGCTGCCCGCCACGGGGAAGCCCGCTCGTTAGACTCGCCACCGTACTTGAATCTACGCAGATTTCGACTGCTGGATAGGCAATATACTCAAAGCAGCGGATCCCCATCTGCTTGAGCTCCTTTGAACCGCTCTGCGTTGTAAAGATGATGGAGCTATGGCCGACAGGCGGAACCCATTCAGCAAGTTCCCGGTGGAGATAGAAATTGAGAGCAAATTTCAGTCCGCGCTGTAGCTTGTATGTCGTCGCTGAATCGAGTTCTGCCGAGGGCAGATGATCTTCGGCGCCATTGGCGGCAGGACGTGCAGACACTCCAGCATCGAGCTCCTCCCATGCGTCCCCTGTTGCCGAGATCAATAAAACTGGGAACACAATTATCGCCAGTACGAGTGGAACGCGTCCGGGCCGCAGGAGTCCCAAAATTCCGATGACGATTCCGCTGAATACCAGCAACGCGGAGAATAGTGTGACGGCAGGCGCTGGACGAATATCGGTAACGAATGGAATTCGTCCACTCATCCTGTTTGCCAACACGCTTACGGCAATGAAAGTCAGACCAGTCCCCAAACACAGCCAGCGAACATCGCCGACTCTATTCTGGAGACGACGGCTAAGGTCACGTGTAATAAGAAGCACGACAGCTGGAAGAGCCGGAAGGGCGTAGCCGGGGAGCTTGGATCGTGAGATCGAGAAGAATGCCACGCAGAAAGTCGCCCAGCAGAGAATGAAGCAGGTGGATTCCGCGATGCGGCGAGTTCGCCACATATTCGCGGCACCGGTATACATTGTCCAAAGGGAGATTGCGGTCCAGGGGAGAAACGCAATCAAAAGTACAGGCGCATAAAACCAGAAAGGCCGGATGTGTTGGAATTCAGGGGTGAGGAAACGCCTAAAATTGTGTTCGATGATGAAGATGCGGAAGAAATCTGGGTTGCGGCGGGCGCACAAGATGTACCAGGGGAGCGCCGTAATGCAAAAGGACGCGCTGGCCGCGGGATGAAGGAGACGGAAGGCGTCGCGCCAACGTTTCGTGAAGACCGCCCAAAATAGGACGGCGCCGCCCGATAGAATGATCGCCGCCGGGCCTTTTGCCAGTACAGCAAGCCCGAGGAAAAAACCGAAGAGCAAAAGGGCGAGCCAAGGCGTCTGAGGAATGATCGGAGAATTCTCATTGCGCGTTAGGCCCAGCACAACGGCCGCACAGACCATGGCGATGGTAAGCGTCGCGCTGAACGGCATGTCCGTGGCAGCGGCGTGCGAAAAACCGATCATGCCGACAGTTGTGGGAAGCAGAAGCAATAGCCAGCGCGCGGTTTCCGCGCCGTAAAGCCGCAACGCGAGCCAGGCCATTGCGAGCGTGGCGAGAAGCGCCGAGATCGCGCTCGGCAAACGCGCCGCCGCTTCACTCACGCCAAAGAGTTTGAAGCTAAGCGCCGCGCCCCAATAAAACAGTGGCGGCTTTTCAAACCAGGGTTTCCCGTAAAGCCGCGGAGTAACCCAGTCCCCGGTTTCCGCCATGTCGCGCGCAATCCACGCATAGCGTGGTTCATCCGGCCCCACAAATCCAATCGCGCCAAGATGGCTGAAATAGCAGACGTAAAGAGTCGCCGCGATGAGGACAGCCCATCCGATGCGGGCAGCCATGCTACTGGGTGTCACCTCGGCGATAGCAGCGTTTGTTTCGGTCACGGAAAGTTGAGTCTAACATCGAACCACTATCTTCCAGCGACGCACCTCTTGCATACTGTCGCCCGGCGCCAAATTCACAGGAACTTGGTCACTCGTTGAAAGCTTGGATCGAATACGCGGCAGTGTGGATACTTCTCAAGTGGCTGGGCATCTTGCCAAAGCCCGCCGCGCGGAGCCTTGCCACCGGCGTTGCGCGGATGCTCTTCGCGCTGTCGCCGAAATTGTACAAGACCGCCGAAATCAATCTTCAAATCGCCTTCCCAGAATGGAGCGAGCCCCGCCGCAACGAAATAATCCAGGGAATGGTGCGAAATCTTGCATGGATGGCCGTTGAATTCGCCCGCTTCGCAAAATACTCCAAAGAAAATGTCAAACAACTCATCATTCTCGACGGCAACGAGAATTTCCTCGAAGGCCAGCGCCGCGGCAAAGGCGTCCTCTTCCTGACCGGCCACATCGGGGCCTGGGAATTATCGTCCTTTGCTCACGCCTCATACGGTTTTCCGCTGCACTACATGGCGCGTCCCCTGGACAATGCGAGAATCGATGCTTTGGTCAACGGCTATCGCTGCTTATCGGGCAATAGGCCCATTTTCAAGAATGAATCGGCTCGCGTAATGCTGAAAGTCTTGAAAGAATCCGGAACCGTGGGCATCCTGGCGGACCAGAACACCATGCCCGAAGAAGCCGTCTTCGTCGATTTTTTCGGCAAGCAGGCCAGCACCTCCACGGGCATAGCGCGCGTCGCGCTACACACTGATGCCGCCGTCGTGCCCGGCTACGCCGTCTGGGATGAAGGCATCCAAAAATACCGCCTCCGCTTCGAACCGCCCGTCGAGCTCATTCGAACCGGCGACACCGAGCGCGATGTTTTGGAGAACACCCAAAAGTTTACGAAAATCATTGAAGACATCATTCGCAAGTATCCGGACCAATGGGTCTGGGTACACGGCCGCTGGAACGCTCGCCCCAAAGGTGAACCACCGCTCTACGATTTTTCGTGAGGTCCAAGATGAAACGAACAGCTGAGGAATTAGCAGAATCGATAAGCGCAACTTTGGAAGGCGACGGCCAAGCTGAAGTGGCAGGCGTAGCCTCGCCCGAACGAGCCGGCGTGCGCGATTTAATTTACGTGGAGGCCGCAAAACATGCTCCTCGCGCCGCCGCTTCAGCGGCATTCTGCGTGATTGCTCGCGAAGGCATAGCCCTCCCAGGGAAAACCGTCCTGCGCAGCGCGCAGCCCAAGGTCGCCTTCGCCAAAGCTGCGGAATTACTGCTTGGGCGGCCACCCATCGCCGCCGGCATTCATCCCACCGCCGTAGTTCCGCCACTCGCCCGCATCGCCCCGGGCGCGAGCATTGGTCCTTACGCGGTCATCGGAGAGGACGCCCACATCGGCACCGGAACGCAAGTCGGCGCGCATTCCGTCATTGGAGCGGGTTGCTGGGTTGGCGAGAATTGCCGCATCCATCCGCGAGTCACTCTCTACGCCCGCGTGCGCATCGGCCATCGCGTCGAAATTCATTCCGGCGCAGTCATCGGCGCCGACGGTTTTGGCTACGCGCAAGGAGAAGGGAAGTACTGGAAATTCCCTCAAGCCGGCATCGTCGAAATCGCCGACGACGTGGAAATCGGCGCCAACACCACCATCGATCGCGGTTCGCTCGACGACACGCGCATCGCCGAAGGCGTCAAACTCGATAATCTCGTGCACATCGGTCACAATTGCCAGATCGGAGCGCACACCGTGATTGCCGCGCAGTCCGGGCTCTCCGGTTCCTGCATTTTTGGCAAGAACGTCGTCGTCGCCGGACAAGCCGGTTTCGGCGAGCGCTGCAAACTGGAGGATGGCGCCATCATCGGAGGCCAAAGCGGTGTGCTCGGTGGAAAAACCATCCGCAGTGGCGAAACCGTTTGGGGCACACCGGCCCGCTCGCTCGAGAAATTCAAGCAACTGTTCGCGTGGTACGGCCGCCTTCCGGAACTCGCGGCCCGCATCAAAGACCTAGAGGGAAAAATTGCCGCTAAGTGACAAATTCGAATCACCGCGCTGGCGTGTAATCGTCGTCGGCGGCCACACCCGCAGCATCGGCAAGACGCAACTCGTGTGCGACGTTATCTCCGCCTTCCCGCACACAAAGTGGCTCGCCGGAAAAATCACCCAATACGGCCACGGCGTCTGCGCACAGAATGGCGACAATTGTGATTGCGCTCCGACCGACCACGTCTGCGCCATCAACTGGGAAACGCAAACGGACTCCGGCACCGATAGCGCCCGTTTCCTCGCCGCGGGCGCCAGCCGCTCCTTCTGGCTTCGCACCAAACAAGGCTTCCTCGCCGAAGGCCTCCCGCTCCTGCGCGCCGCCCTGCACGAAACACAAACGCAATCGCAGGGCGAACCTCCCCCACTAATCGTGGAAAGCAACTCTTTGCTGCAATTCCTGAAGCCCAGCCTCTATCTTGCCGTCCTTGATCCCGCCAAGGAAGATTTCAAGGACTCCGCTCGCGCCGCCCTCGATCGCGCCGATGCTCTCGTTCTTCGTGGCACGCAAGAGTCCTTTCAGGGAGCAGACCCGGCATGGACGAAGCTCCCGTCACGTTTGCTGAGAGAAAAGCCTTCCGTCACCCAGCGCGAAGGCCAACCCCTGCCCGAACCCCTCCACGTCCTCATCCAACGCGTCCTGGATTCCCCTCCGGCTGTCCCTATTTAACAACGCTAGGATGGCAAAATGGCATCTTAGCCGTTGACCACCAACGACAACGCGGCGATAATTTAGTAGTACTGACGTTATTCGAACCCTAACCGCCGTGCCGCTTTTCCGTAATTCGCCGCGGCAGTTGGGCTGATGTTGGGGCGCCTGCTCGAACGTTCGGTCGCGCCTGTTGGAGTTCCGCTCTGGGGGAGCGTTCATGGCCTCATTCGCCAGGATGGGAGAGGAAATTCCGGTCTCGCCTGCGCCCGTGCAGCTGCACGAGCAAAACTGGTTTGAGCAGCTGGAAAACTCCATCGTCCGCGGCGCCAATCACCTGCTTTCACTTCAGGCTGAGCAAGGCTACTGGCAAGGCGAACTCGAAGCCGACACTACTCTCGAATCCGACTACATCTATTACCTCTACGTTTTGGGCAAAGCCGATTCCCAGCGTATTGCCAAGCTCGCCAACTACGTCCGCCAGCGCCAACTCCCCGACGGCGGCTGGAGCATTTATCCCGGCGGTCCTTCCGAGCGCAACGCCACCTGCAAGGCCTATTTCGCCCTGAAACTCGCCGGTGATTCCATCGACGCCACCCACATGGTGCAGGCGCGCAAAACCGTGCACCGCCTCGGAGGCCTCGAGCACACCAACTCCTACGTCCGTTTCTATCTCGCGCTCGTCGGCGCCGTCGGCTGGGAACTCGTCCCCGCCATTCCCGTCGAGCTAATGCTTCTTCCGAATTGGTGCTACATCAACATCTACGAAATGTCCTCTTGGACGCGTGGCATCGTCATTCCCATGGCCATCCTCTGCGCCCTGCGCCCCGATTTTCGCTTGCCGCCACACGCTCGCGTCGATGAGCTATTCAAAGACCCCGCGCACAAGTCCGCGGCCTTCGACTGGAGCAAACAGTTCTTCTCCTGGAAAAATGTTTTCCTCGCGCTCGACCGCGCCCTCAAGCTCTACGAAAGATCGCCCTGGAAGCCCTTCCGCCGGCGCGCCCTTCGCGAAGCAAAATCCTGGATGCTCCATCACATCGAGCGTACCGAAGGCCTCGCCGCCATCTATCCCGCGATGATGAATTCCATCTTCGCACTGATGGCTCTCGGCCACGGCCCCGACGATCCCCTCACCCGTCGAGAAATCAAGGAATTCTCCCGCTTCGAAATCGAAGAAGACGACACCATTCGAATGCAGCCCTGCGTTTCTCCCGTCTGGGACACTTGCATCGCCATGGTCTCCCTCGAAGAAGCCGGCCTCCCGCCCGATCATCCCGCGCTGATCAAAGCTGCCGACTGGATGCTTTCGAAACAGGTCCTCGGCCCTGGCGATTGGCAAATCAAGAACAAAGACGCCGAACCCGGCGGCTGGGCTTTCGAATTCCGCAACGATTTTTATCCCGACGTCGACGATACCGCCTTCGTCCTCATGGCCCTTCAGCGTGTGAAATATCCTGATCCTCAGCGCATGGAAAACGCCATTCGCCGCGGCATTCAATGGCTTCTCAGCATGCAGAATCGCGATGGCGGCTGGGGCGCGTTTGACCGCGACAACAACCGCACTTTCCTCTGCAACATTCCCTTCGCCGACCACAACGCCATGATCGATCCTGCAACCGCCGACGTGACCGCTCGCGTCGTCGAGTGCCTCGGCCGTTTCGGCTGGCCTGCCGCGCATCCCGCCATTCAACGCGCCGAGAAATTCCTGCTCAAGGATCAGTCCCCCGACGGCTCCTGGTTCGGCCGCTGGGGCGTCAACTACGTCTACGGCACCAGCGGCGTCCTCCGCGCCCTCGAAACCGTTTCTCTGAACACCCGCGAATATTGCCAGCGTGCCGTGACCTGGCTCCGCACCGTTCAAAAGCCCGACGGCAGCTTCGGCGAATCCCTCCGCAGCTACGACGAGCCGCTCACCAAGGGCCAGGGCCCGAGCACCGCTTCGCAAACTGCTTGGGGCTTAATCGGCCTTCTCGCCGGCGCTGGCGTCAACGATCCCGCCGTCGCCAAAGCCGTCTCCTATCTCGTCCACCAGCAGCAGCAGGATGGCTCCTGGTCCGAAGCCGATTTCACCGGCACCGGTTTTCCCGGCGTCTTCTACCTGAAATATCATCTCTACCGCAATTCCTTCCCCGTCTATGCTCTCGCGCGTTACGCCAATCTCTCCCGTGGCGTCGAGGATTTCTCCGCCCTCAAGTTCCAGCCCAGCGATTTTCGGCTGCGCAGCGGGTTTTAGTCCGCATGCGCTTTCCTGCGCTGCTCTCCGCAAAACTCGCGAAAGTTCGTCTTACCTCGCTCTTCCCGCAAGCCCATCGAACATCCTTGATCGATTTCATCGACGCCGCGGAAATCTTGCACTCTGGCTCGGCTCATCCCGTTTCGCACGAAAAGATTCGCGGCATTCTCGATAGTCCCGCGTCCGCGCTCTGGATTGGCGGAAGCGAGCCTCTCGATCATCCTGGCATCGCGCATCTTGTCCGAACCCTTGCGCCAAGCGGACGCTTCATTTTTCTCGAAACTCGCGGCGATTCGCTGCGCCGCCGCATTCACGAATTCCAGCCCACACCTCGGTTTTTTCTCACTACTCGTTTCGACGCCGCGCCCTCCGTCAGTAGCGAGCCTCGCAATCCCGCCACGTTCGAATTGGCCCTCGAAGGTATCCGCGCCGCCCGGCTCTCCGGCTTCTTCACCGCCGCTCATGTCCTTCTTCACGAGAATTCGAATCTTTCCCGCCTTCAGGATTTTGCCAGCCTTCTTTCCGGCCTGGACCTCGACGCCTGGCTGATGACTTCCGCCTCGCCCGCCCATGCCGCTATACAAAAGGCCAGCGAAGCTCGAACACTCATTCCCAATGCACAGTGGCGACGTTTTTCCGAGCAGCTCGAGCGGGAACTCCTGACTGCCTCAAAACCTTGCGACCTTCCAAACGCTTCCGCAAACGAGAAGCAATCCGTTCACCCCTGCGAAGAAAGCGCGCACATCGCATGACCACTCTCGTCACTGGCGCCGCCGGATTCCTCGGCAGCCACGTCACCCGCCAGCTCGTCGCCCGCGGCGACGACGTCCGCGTGCTCATGCGCGTCTCCAGCACCAACCGCGCCATCGCCGATCTCTCCCTCGAATACGTCACCGGCGACCTCCGCGATCCCGCTTCTCTCGATCGAGCCATGAAAGGCGTCAAGCGCGTCTTCCACGTCGCCGCTGACTACCGCCTCTGGGCCAAGCGCTCCCAAGATATTTACGATTCGAACGTCGGCGGCACAAAAAATCTTCTCGATGCCGCCCGCCGCGCCGGCGTTGAACAACTCATCTACACCAGCACCGTCGCCACCATCGCCGTCGACCGCCCCCAGCATCCCAACGAATTCACCGACGCCAAGCTCGAAGAAATGATCGGCCACTACAAGCGTTCGAAATGGCTCGCCGAAAAGGAAGCCCTCGCTGCCGCGAAAAACGGCTTGCCCGTCATCGTCGCCATGCCCACCACGCCCGTCGGCCCATGGGATTGGAAGCCCACGCCCACCGGAAAAATCATTCTCGATTTTCTCAATGGCAAAATGCCCGGCTACGTCGAGACCGGCCTCAACTTTGTCGGTGTCGAAGAATGCGCCGTCGGCCATCTCCTCATCGCTGAAAAAGGCAAAGTCGGCGAGCGCTACCTTCTCGGCGCGGAAAATCTCACGCTCAAGGGCATGCTCGATCTGCTCTCCAAAATCACCGGCCTACCCGCGCCCAAGCTGAAAATTCCCCACGGCCTCGCTCTGGGTGTAGCCTATGCCAGTACGGTGTTCTCGCGCCTCATCGGCCGCGAACCAGGCATCCCGGTCGAAGGCGTCAAGATCGCGCGCCACATGATGTACGTCGATTGCTCGCGCGCTCGCCGCGAATTGGGTTTCAAAGCCGGCCCGGTCGCTGCCGCGCTCGAACGCGCCGTCCGCTGGTACGAAGCCAATGGCTACATCGCCAAAGGCCGCGCCAAGCGCATGGCCCGCGCCGCCGCTGCCTAAGCTCTTGTATTCTGTGTAGCGGCGGGCTTTAGCCCGGCCCGGCTTTATAGTGGCCGGTCTTCAGACCGGTGCTTTTTCTTGTGTTTGTCTTGTGTAGGCGCCGGGCTTTACCCCGGCCCGCTTCGATTTTAGAACTTTGCAACCATGCGCATTCTAGTCACCTTCGCCGTCGAAGCCGAATTCGCCCCCTGGCGAGCGATTCGCGCGTTTCGGAAAGTTCGGATTAACGAGAAGCACTACTCCGGTGGGGTGGAAGTGTTCGTGGCTACCATCAGCGGAAGCACGGTGTGGGTAATTTTCACAGGCATCGGCATTAAGTTTTTTGATTTTCAGACTGCATCCTGCCTTCGAGACGCTGGCGTCGATGTGGTTATCTCGTCAGGCCTGGCTGGGTCCCTAAGCTCTAAGTTTGCTGTGGGTGATATCGTAGTTCCGAAAAAGGTTGGCAGCCTGCGGGACGCCGGTGCCGTCTCAACTACACCGGCGCTTTTTGATTTTGCAAAACGACGGGGAGCAAAACTTGTTGAGACCCTTCTCACCGCAGATCACATAATTGAAACTGGTGACGAAAAGAGCCGTCTGGCAGTTTTCGGCGACGTCGTCGATATGGAATCTGTTCATGTGATGGAGGTTTTTCGTGATGAGGGCTTGCCGGTCGCTACCATCAGAGCCATCAGTGACGCAAGTGATGAAGATTTGCCCATAGACTTTACGGAAACCGTCGCCCCCGATGGGCGCGTAAAGATCGTGTCTTTGTTGAGGCAGCTCATTGGCCGTCCCGCGAAGATTCCTGACTTGGTGCGGTTTGGATTGCGAAGCAAAGGTGCTGCCCGCAAACTCGGGCAGTTCCTTGATGGCTTTGTGGAAAGTCTGACACCAGAGGTTTTGTGCCACGAGACAGCCACTGCGGGTTCACATGAGTAAGTCTGCAACAACACTCGATTCTCTTCGCACCCTCGCCCCCATTCCGAAAACCATGCGCGCCGGCGTCTACCGCCAAAAAGGCCTAGTCCGCGTCGAAGAAGTCCCCGTCCCCGAAGTCGCCGATGGCGAAGTCCTCATCAAAGTCGCCGCTTGCGGCATTTGCGGCACCGACATCAAAAAAATCTTCCACGCCTACGTCGAGCCCCCGCAAATCCTCGGCCACGAACTTGCCGGAACCGTCGTCGCCGTCGGCCGCGGCGTCACAAAATGGAAACTCGGCGACCGCGTCATGAGTTTCCACCACATCCCCTGCGGAAAATGTTTTTATTGCGAACGCCGCCTCTTCTCCCAATGCAAGCAATACAAAACCACCGGCCTCACTGCCGGCTTCACTCCCAACGGCGGTGGTTTCGCCGAATACGTCAAAGCCATGCCCTGGGTCGCCGATCGCGGCATCGTCGCCCTCCCCGACAACGTCTCCTTCGAAGAAGCCACTTTCATCGAGCCCATCAACACCATCGCCAAAGCCGTCCAAAAAGCCCGCATCACCGCCGGCGAAACCGTCTTAATCATCGGTTGCGGCCCGATCGGCCTCCAGCTCTTGATGGTCGCCAACCTCGAGCGTGCCAAGCTTTACACCAGCGACCCCATGGTCGTCCGCCGCGCCAAGAGCCTTACTCTCGGAGCGTTGGAGTCCTTTGACCCCACTAGTGGTAAGCTGTTGGCAGAAATCAAGGCCCGGACCGATGGGCGGGGTGCCGATGCGGTCCTGGTGGCGGTGGCGCATCCTTCTGTAGTCGTCGATGCGCTGGCAGCGGCAAGGCCCGGTGGGAGGGTGTTGCTGTTTGCCGCAAACGATCCTGTAACGAAGATCGAGTTTCCGGCATCTGCCATAGGGATCGACGAAAAGGAAATCCTGGGCAGCTATAGCGCCGCGGTGGACATCCAAGAAGCAGCGGCAGACTTGGTGCTAGGGAAGAAACTTCCCGTCATGGATATTGTGACGCATCGGTTTCCGCTGGCTAGAATCCAGGAGGGCCTGGAACTGGCCTTGAAGCCAACCGCGGAATCGTTGAAGATATTGATCACACACGGATGAGAACGACGACGCCAAAGAAAACGGAAGTAGGCGATGAAGTGAAATTAGCCGAGCCGCGCTTGGTTGTGCCCTCAAAAATGACCGCAGCCGTGTTGTACGGCAGCGAAGATCTGCGCATCGAGAAGATCGATGTCCCTGCTCTTTCCGCGGACGAAGTCCTCTTGCGCGTTCGTCTCGCCCTCACCGATGGCACCGACCTGAAAGTTTGGAAGCGCGGCTATCACGCCAAAATGATTCAGCCCCCCGCCGTCTTCGGCCATGAACTGGTCGGCGACATTGTAGCTGTGGGCAAGCGCGTCGATCCCCGTTGGCGCCTTGGCATGCGCGTCATCGCCGCCAATTCCGCGCCGTGCTTGCGCTGCTATCACTGCCGCCGCGGCCAGGAAAACCTTTGCGACGACCTGCTCTTCAACAATGGCGCTTACGCCGATTACATGCGCATCCCCGGCCGCATCGTTGTCGAGAACATGCTGGAAGTTCCGCATTCCGTAGATGACCAGAGTGCCGCTCTTGCCGAGCCGCTTGCCTGCGTCCTTCGCGGAATTCACGAAATGGAAGTCCGCACCGGAGACACCGCTGCCGTAATCGGCTGCGGGCCCATCGGTTTGATGTTCGTGCGTATGCTTTCCCGCCGTGGCGTCCGCGTGATCGCGCTGGCGCGCCGCACAGCGCCTCTGGATGTTGCGAAGCACCTCGGTGCCTCCGCCACCATCAATGTCACGGAGACCACCGACGTTGTCGCCGCGGTGAAGGCCTTCACGGAAGACAATCTTGGTCCCGATTCAGTCGTCGAAGCAGCAGGCAATCCCGCCACATGGAAACAAGCTCTTGCCATGGTGCGCCGTGGCGGCGTCGTCAATTTCTTCAGCGGCCTGCCCTCCACCACGCGTGTGGAAATCGAGCCCGCCGCCATCCACTATTCTGAAATCAAACTGATCTCGCCGTTCCACCACACGCCCCGCTTCATCCGTGAAGCCCTCGAAGCCATCCGCCGCGGCGACATCTCCGCCCACGATTTCGTGACCGAAGAAATCCGGCTCGCCGACTTGCCCCAGGCATTCGAACGCATGAAGTCCCGCAGCGGCGAAATCAAACTAGCCGTCCGGCCATGACTATGGAGTGCGGGAGCCAGGCTCCCGCTTTTCCGGCAACCCAGGCGCCCCATTCGCCGCTCCCATCGATCTCAGGAGAATCCGCAAGCTAATGCTCCACCCCGGCGAAATCGACCTCACCCGCCACGCGCCAAATCCCGGCTGCACCCCCGAGGCCGCGCAAACCTACACCCGCTGGCTAGCCACCCATCACTACGAGAATTTCAACGTTGTCTCGTGGCTTCTTCCGAAAGAACTCCACCAACATTTCTACAACGTCTACGCCTACTGCCGCTGGGCCGACGATCTCGGCGACGAAGTCCCCGATTCGAATCGCGCCCTCGAACTCCTCCACTGGTGGGAGCACGAACTCAACGCCTGTTACGATGGCAAGCCATCGCATCCAGTTTTTGTCGCCCTGCGCGAAACCATTGTCGCAAAAGATATTCCCAAGCAGCCGTTTGCTGACCTGCTGAAAGCCTTCCGCCAGGATCAAACCGTAAAGCGTTACGCGGACTGGGCGGCCGTTCTGAATTATTGCATCTACTCCGCGAATCCCGTCGGCCGTTTGGTCCTCTACCTCTGCGGCTACCGCGATGAGCAACGCCAGAAACTATCCGATGCCACGTGCACCGCGCTGCAGCTCGCGAATTTCTGGCAAGACGTCTCACGCGACTTGGAAAAAGGGCGCATCTACATTCCGCTCGATGCTGCCGTCGCACAAGGCCTCACTGAAAGCGACATCGTCGAACGCCGCTTCGATGAGCGTTACGTGCGCCTGATGAAAGATTTGATTGCTCGCACGCGCGTGCTCTTCGCCGAAGGCCTGCCTCTCGCAAAAATGGTCGACGGCCGCCTCAGCATCGACCTCGAAATGTTCAGCCGCGGCGGCCTCGCCGTCCTCGACGCCATCGAATCCTCCGGCTACGACACACTCCACCATCGCCCCGCCATCAGCAAAGGGAAGCAAGCGCTCCTCTTGGGGCGCTCACTGCTCACGTACTTGGCCGGTTTGGAGCGAAAGTCGGAAAAGTCCGAGAGAATTCCAGCCCCGTTGCGGCCGGGGCGAAGCGCAGCAGAATCGCGCGTAGCGATCGACGACTCCTACGCCGAATGTCATCGCATTGCGCGCGCATCACGCAGCAACTTTTATGCTGCATTTTTCTTCCTCCCCGATTCGAAACGCAATGCCCTGGCTGCCCTCTACGCCTTCATGCGCCTCGTCGATGACGTTGCCGACGAAGGCGCCGATCTCGCCGCAAAACAGCGCGGCCTCGCCAATTGGCGTGCCGCTCTCGACGACGCCATCACCGGCCACGAGCAACACTTCGACGGCAACACCGCCATGAATTCCCCGGCCGCAACTCTGGGCGCCGCCGCGGAAATACTGCCCGCGCTCGTCGATACCATGCAGCGCTACAAAATGCCGGCGCGTTATCTGCACGATCTCATCAGCGGCGCGGAGATGGACCTCACGGTGCAAACGTACCCGACGTTCGAACGCTTGCGCGAATACTGTTACCGCGTCGCCGGAACTGTCGGCCTCACCTGCACCCACGTTTTCGGTTTCAAAGACGCACGCGCCCTCGACCTCGCGGAAAAACTCGGCCTCGCTTTTCAGCTCACCAACATCATTCGCGACGTCCACGAAGATTTTCGGCTCGGCCGCGTCTATCTTCCCGAAGAAGATTTGATGCGCTACGGGGTTTCTCCCGAAGATTTCGGCCGTAGCGAAGCCACCCTCGGTGTTCGCGAATTGCTGCGATTCGAATCCGAACGCGCCTGGCAATTCTACGAAGAAGGCTCCTCGCTGCTGGGCTTGATCGGCGCCGACAGCCGCGGTGCATTGTGGCTGCTGGTGCATACGTACAGCGCTTTGCTCGGCCGCATCGAGTCGCTCGATTTCGCCGTTTTCGGCGAGCGCGTGCGCCTTTCGAAAGCGGAAAAAATGATGTTCATCGCCAAGGCGCGCTTCGGCCGCCACACGGAAGAGAATATTCTTGAAAAGCGTGATCGTGATCGGCGGCGGCCTGGCGGGACTGGCAGCCGGCGTCGCGCTGGCTGAATCCGGCTGGCGCGTACGCCTGTTCGAACAGCGTCCCTTCCTCGGCGGCCGCGCAACCTCGTACGTGTTGCCGGACGGCGAGCACGTCGATAATTGCCAGCACGTCACGCTGGGCTGCTGCACCAACCTTGCCGATTTTTACCGGCGCGTTGGCTCCGCGGATAAAATCAAATTCTTCGACCGCTTGTTTTTCCTCGATCCGCAAGGCCGGCGTGGAGAAATGCAAGCCGGGATTCTTCCCGCTCCGTTTCACATGACTGGCTCCTTTGCTGCATTCGCGCCGCTGACGCTTCTGGACAAGCTTTCCATCGCGCGCGCGATGCTGGATATTCTGCGCACCCAAGGGAAGCCGGCGGACATCGAAGAAGATGGCGGCATCTCCATGCTGGAATGGCTGAGCCGGCGTGGGCAAACGCAAGGCGCGATCGAGCGATTCTGGCGCGTGGTGTTGGTGAGCGCGCTCGATGAAGAACTGGATCGCACCGATGCGCGCTTCGGCGTCGATGTTTTCTGGAAAGCATTTCTTTCGAATCGCACCGGATACCGCATGGGAGTGCCCGCGGTTCCGCTGGGGAATTTGTACGACGGCTGCAAATCCGAAATCGAACGCCGTGGAGGCGAAGTGATTTTGCGCGCACCGGTGCGCGGCTTGAAAATCGAAAGCGGAGAAATCTCGGGCGTCCGTTTCGATGAAGGAAAAGAAGAAAAAGCCGACGCGTACGTTTTCGCCGTGCCGCACACGGCGCTGGCGGAATTGCTGCCGGAAAGCGTGAAGCAAAGCGACGCGTCGTTGGCAAATTTGGACAAAATCAACGTCGCGCCTATTACCGGCGTGCATTTCTGGTTCGACCGCCAGGTTATGAAAGAACCGTTTGTGACCTTGCTGGGCACCACGACGCAATGGATTTTCAACAAAACGGATTTGTATGGCGACGCAAATGGCAGCGCAAAAAAAACGGGCGGCGAGCAGTACCTGCAACTGGTGATCAGCGCGTCATACGATTTGCTGCCCAAATCGCGCCAGGAAATTATCGACCTGTGCCTGGCCGAAGTGCAGCACGCGTTGCCCGCCGCGCGTGAAGCGAAATTAGTGAAGGCGACCGTTATAAAAGAGGCCGCCGCGACTTTCTCGCCGGAACCGGGAGTGGATCGCTGGCGCCCGAAGCAGGAATCCTCCGTGCGCGGATTATTTCTCGCTGGAGATTGGACCGCCACAGGCTGGCCGGCCACGATGGAAGGCGCGGTGCGCAGCGGATATCTTGCAGCGGAAGCGGTTTTGCGCGCGAACGGAACGCCGCGAGAATTTTTGCAGCCTGACCTTGAGCCGGATGGATTTGTAGCCATGTGGCTTGGAAATGGTGAGCGGAACATTTGATGCGGAGTTTTCAGAGAACAGAGATCAGAGAGCAGAGAATTAGGGAACGAACGCGATAGTGCCGCGAGAGTTGAGCGCTTCATGGGTCCACCACATCGTAGGCGCCAATGCGGCGTTCATTGACGGTTAGATTTTCGCCGGCGGCGTCGATGGTTTTGTATGCGGCGGTGTGTGCGGCCATAAACCAGGCGTAGGATTCGCGGGAAGTCCAGAAATCGAGTGTGAGGTATACATTCGAACGAAAGGGGTCGCGAAGGAGTCGAGTTTCGCGGTAGTGCGAGTCGGTACGAAACAGCCGGGCCCAGTCGCCGGCGGGGCCGTAGAGCTTTTCAAACCGTTCTTCACAACCCGGCTTGACTTCGTACTCCCATAGGACTAAAAACATAAAGGACCCACTCCTGCTCTCGGACGTTAGGCAACTCTCGAAGCAAACTCAAGGGAATGATTGCGCAGTCCGGCCGAGTGTAGCAATCCGATTGGAACCAAACCAAGTTGTGAAGCGCGCGAGCGTGAAGTCCAAGTTGTAGCCGTTGCAGTCCGTCGAGACTGGCGGACGGAGGCGTTTGTGGATCGAAAGTACAGCCACCGCGGGTACCGCGACGCGGAAAAAGAAGACAAAAAACATAAGACGCACGAACGCAAACCGCCTGCGGGCGGCCCGCGCGGCGCGGATCAGTTTGGCCCGCGGACGCCGCGCATGGTCGGAACGGTGACGCGAGCGCGTTGCGCGAATTGCGGGGCAGTGCTGACGCCGGGATTCGATGTAAACGGCACGTGCCCGAAATGCCAGCTGGAATTGCATTGCTGCAAGCAGTGCCGGTTCTTCGATTCCGGCGCGCAGTTTGAATGCACGCAGCCGATTCCCGAACGCATTTCGCCGAAGGACGCAAAAAACAACTGCAAGTTCTACGAGTTTCGCACGACGGTGGAAAAAGACACTGCCCCGACCTCCTATTCGCAACCAGCGGCTCCGGGATCCGCGCCGCCGTCGGCGCCGCCGCGGCACAGCGATGCGCGGCAAGCGTTTGACGATCTCTTCAAGAAGTAGCTGCTCATGAAATCCTCGCGCCGCTCCTTCCTGGAAGCTGGACTCACTCTCCCCGCTGCTCTCCACGCAATTCCCGCGCTTGCAGAAACTCCCCGAACGGACGAAATCGTTCGTTCGAAAGATTCCTCGTTCGATCCGTGGGTGGAAATCCACCGGGAAAATTTGCGGCACAACGTCCAGGAGATTTCGCGGCGCGCGGAGCGGCGGCCGATTCTGGCCGTAATTAAAAACAACGGCTACGGCACCGGTGTTGCGAACATCGGGCAGATGCTTGAGCTGCAAGCAGAGATCTTTGGGTTTGCGGTAGTGAAACTCCATGAAGCGATTTCGCTGCGTGATGCGGGAGTTCGCAAGCCGGTTTTGCTGATGGGGCCGTCCGACGAGAAAAACCTGGAAGAGGCCGTGGCGCGAAATATCATGCCGATGGTGTACACGGGGCAAGGCGCGGCGCTGGATAAAGTTGCCGCGAAATTGCAGAAGCCCGTTGCGTTGCACATTTGCGTGGACACCGGAATCGGCAGGGTTGGCGTTCCGTATTTTCAGGCGGCACCGCTCGTCCGAGATCTGGCGAATCGAAAGTCCGCACAGATTGTAGGAACGATGATGACGTTTGCCGAGGATCTGGAATTCGACAAAGAGCAATTGCGGCGGTTTCAGGAAACTTGCGGCGCTTTGGAAAAAGAAGGAATTGCGCTGGGGAAAAAACATGCGGCTTCGAGCTTCACACTTTTTCAGCATCCCGATGCGTTCTTCGACATGGTGCGGCCGGGGATGGCGATTTACGGAATTTATTCGGAGAATGAATTCCGGCATACGGGTGTGATGGATTTGCGTCCAGCGATCAGCTTGAAAGCGCGCGTGGTGTACGTGAAGAAGCTGCGCAAGGGCGACAGCGCGGGTTACAACCGGGCGTACATGGCGAAAGATGATGTGTGGGTGGCGACGCTGCCGGTGGGGCACGCGGATGGGTGGCCGCGCGGGGCGGCGCACGGCGCGAAAGTGCGGATCAACGGAGAGATGTTTCCGGTAATCGCATCGGTCTCCGCGAGCCACTGCATCGTGGAAATTGGAAGCGAAGAGCGCGTGAAGATCGGGGACACAGCTACCTTTTTTGATGGGCAGCCGGGTTCGCGGCCGGAAGACGTGTCCGAGGCGTGCGGGGCTTCGGTTTATGATTTGACGATGCATTTGAATCCGCTCCTGCCTAGAAGAATCGTCTGAACTTCGAGAAGACCAAGAGTCCCAGAGTCGAAAAGTTCAAACATGGGAGAAGCCGGCGCTTCGTACAAGTGCGAGCGTAGAAGGCGAAGCCCTTAGAGGCTCCGGGTAAACGCTGCTGTGCCCCTACAACTGCGGGAGCGGAGGGCGGCGAAAAGCCGCCTCTGCAAGTGTTGCGTTTTCTCACGAAGGCTCCTTGGAGCCTGTGGCGTCGGCGACCTTGGAGCGCCAAGACATGTCTGGGTGGCTTGGAGGGCCGTGCTCATCGCTTGGGTGGGGCCAGTTGGTGAAGTCTAACCGAGAAGGCTCGTCGTCTTCGGGATGGAGTTCGTTTTCGATGGCGGGGAGGGTGCGAAGGATGAGATTGGCGGTGTAGGCCATTACGGCAGCGCGGCGTGGGGAGATGCGGTCTTCGGCCTGGAGGCGGAGGAGGCGGGAGAGGAATTCGCTGATAGTGACGGCGGACTTGAAATCGGTCAGTCCGGCGGTGAGGGAGGCGGAGAGGTTGACAGGAGCGTTTTCGTGCTCCGGGAGCTGGGCATGGTTGAGGCAAAAGAGAGATTCCGGATTTGGGACAAGCAGGCGGCAGCGAGTAGCGTTGGCGAAACGATGCTCGCAGCGGCCCGGTGAGGTTGCCGCGGTAGGCCGAGCGGAGAGGGCTGGAGCATTGCTGAGTCAGTACTAGGTGCGACCACTGGAAGAGCATTGATGGAATTGGAGTTAGCGTTTACTTGATTCATCTTGGTCCTCGATTCGAGAGTACAGTATGTTGTTGCCTTTGTAAGGTTGTGAAAGGAAAAGAGATAGGGAGAGGGAAAAAAGAGGGGTGGTGTTGATAGAGGCGGCTGGCGAGTTGGGACGAGAAGTTCACGATGTATTATAACATGGGAATATTCAATGTCAAGTAATATTATTAGATAGTACCGGAAGTGCGTGAAGCGGAAGGGGTTAGAGGGTGAGAGCAAGGAGCGGAATCCGGAATCAGGGGTTCGCATACGAAATCGGAGGCGGAAAAGCGGGAGCTGGGCTCCCGCACTCCATAGGGCGGCATGCGACAACCGGCAAAAATAAGCTAGTGGGGAAGGTCGAGTGGCATCAAGGACGACGCTTAAGTGCTACTACCCCCTGCGGAGGGCGGACGGTGTGCTGGGAGGGTCGCGGTTATACTGGGTTTCGTATGGCCGACGTCAAGAACCTGTTTCGAAAAGCCTCTTTGACGCTCGTCGATGGACTGCTGTTGATTCTTTGCGCGGCGGCCTTGGCATATCTCTCTGTGTCCCCGTTAGCCAAGTTGGGCGCGGCGGTGGGCAATAAGGTGGATACGGGCGGAGACATCCGGGTAGTGGGCGTGGTGGTTTTCGTGGGCATTTTGTTCCTGGGAGTTGTGGCCGTGTTGTTCGCCACTTTTGCTACCGGATGCCTAATTCTCGCGGTTTTACCGAGCCGCGCCAGGCTGATTACACGGATCGGGCTACTGGTTGTGTTCCTGCCGGTTTTTATCCAGACAGCGAGAAGAGGGCCGCGGGGGTATTTCGATTTCTTGATTAATCCCTCCATTGGGCAAAACGAGAAAAAACAGAAAGAGAAGAGGGAATTGGAGCGCAAGTTGAAGGCGTCGGAAGCGCTCATCGTCGAGCGGGAGGCGGAGGGCATCAAGATTACCAATAACACGGATGAAGCGGCGCGAGTGCAAGTGACGTTCATCCGCAGGGCCAATCATTCGATCTATCTCTGCTATCCGGGCCAGTCTACGGCGTTTCCTCCGGCTCCTTCCGATGAGGCAATGAATTTGGCGCCACGGGAGGCGCGGATGTTTCTGTTGAGGGAGGCGCATGGGAATGACGGTTCGAATCGCGAGTGTGGATTCGACGATTATGCCGTTTGGGGTTGGAATGAAAAAAACGTGCCAGTGTTCTTAAGCGAGCAGGCACATCTGTTTTAGGAGATGGATAGGACATTGCAGGAGAGAGCTATGTCTGATTTACGACGCGTGTGGATAGCGGGGCTGGTGAAGGCGATGATCGTCGCGCCGGGCGTGCAAGGGCAAGTGCGGGAATCCGCAGCAGTGCCGGAGCGGTTTGAATTTTTTGAGGGGCATGCGTACATGGGAGGGGAATGGGTGAAATGGGAGCACGAGAAATTGGTATTCATTAAACGTGTTGCGGACATGAGCGGCAAGGGTTCCTTTATTGAAACCAAAGAGGAGCTAAGCCCGAGTCCGGAGGCATGGCAGCGGTTCTGGGGACGCATGGACGGGCTCGGCGTGTGGCACTGGAAGGCGGATTACAGCGATCCGAAGCGAAGTGGGCCGGATGGCGAGTCGTGGGCGTTGACTCTGCGAGCCGGGGCCAAGCAGGTGAAATCGAAAGGATACAATGGCGTCCCCGACGGTTATGCCGAGGTCCGCGATGCGGTGTACAAACTGATGGAAGAGGGCCGTCACCACGGACGTGAATGAGCTGCGGAGACTAAATGAGAGATCAGCAGAGAGTAGGAAGCGGAGAAAAAACTCTCCACGGGTCAAAGGACAGACGATGATGAAGGTGGTTTCGGTGAACGTGGGATTGCCGCGAGAAGTGAATTGGCATGGGAGATTGGTGACTACGGGAATTTTTAAGGAAGCGGTTAAGGGGCGGGTGGCGGTGCGGAGGCTGAATCTGGATGGGGACCGGCAGGCGGACCTGACGGTGCACGGGGGCGCGCATAAGGCGGTTTATTGCTACGCGCTGGAGCACTACGAGTACTGGAAGAAGGAGTTGCCGGGGCGGGAACTGCCGATGGGGATGTTTGGGGAGAATCTTACGATTGAGGATGGCCGGGAGGGACCGCCGGAAGAATCGGTGCACCTGGGGGACCGGTTTGCGGTGGGGACGGCGGAGGTGGTGGTGACGCAGCCGCGGCTGCCTTGCTACAAACTGGGGGTGAGATTCGGATCGGATGACATGGTAAAGCGGTTTCTGGCGAGCGGGAGGACGGGATTCTATGTGGCAGTGGTGCGGGAGGGGGAAGTGGGCGCGGGCGATGAGATGAAGTTGATTATCCGCGGGGTGCACGGGGTGGCGGTTTCCGAGATTACGCGCCTTTATGTGGCGAAGAGGTATGGAGAGGCGGAGATTCGAGCGGCGCGGCGGGCTTTGGGGGTGGAAGAGTTGCCGGAGGGATGGAAGGGATATTTCAGGGAGAGGTTGGAGCAGACGGAGAGCTAGAAGGCAGAAACTAGAATTTAGAAAGCAGACACTAGAAATTGAGGAAGAAAAAAGATTCCTCGCATCCGGGGGCCGACTGCCTCGCAGGAGCGAGGAGGGAAGGAAAAGACCGCCGCACATCCTCCGTCCGTCATTCCGAAAGGCGCGAGTAACTTTCCTCCTTTTGATCCGGTGGCAAGTCAGATAGGAATTCCCACCAGTCGGGAAATGTGAAAAATAAAAGAACAGTTGCAACCTTTTGGCAGGGGTGTCGTCGAACAAAAGTACGGAGATATTCGTAGATAAGATGTAGGAGGTGAGTATGGGAACGATGGGGCAGGATGTGCGCTATGCGCTGAGGAATTTGAGGAAGGGGCCGGGGTTTGCGGCGGTGGCGGTGATCACGCTGGCGCTGGGGATTGGGGCGTCAACGGCGATTTTCAGCGTGATGGAGAACATCCTGATGGAGCCGTTTCCGTACCGGGATGCGGGGCGGTACATGTCCATGCAGATTCATGACACGGAGAGGAGCGAGCGGGGCGGGCGGGCGGGATACCTGGGGCCGGAACTGCTGGACATTGAGGAGCAGAACCACGTTTTTGACGGAGTGATTGCCAACGACAACCTGGACGTGCTGTACCGGAACGGAGAGGGGAGCGAGCGGTTTAACGGGAATTTCATAACGCCGGGGACGTTTGAGTTTTTTGGGATGCCCGCGCTGCTAGGACGCGTGGCACAAGCGGCTGATTATGAGCCGGGGGCGCCGCCGGTGTTTGTGTTGCGGTACAAGACGTGGATGAAGAGCTTTGGCGGTGATCCATCGATTGTGAACAAGACGTTTGAGTTGAACGGGACGGCGCGAACGCTGATCGGGATCATGCCGCCGCGATTTGGGTGGGGCGACGCGGATTTGTGGATACCGAAGAAGCCGAGCCGTGCGGCGGCGCCGACGACCGTGGCCGGGGCGTTCCAACAGCACTGGTTCCTGCTGGGGCATCTGAAGCCGGGGGTAACGATCAAGGAGGCGGAAGCGGATTTGACGGTGGTGGCGAATAATTTGGTGAAGGTGTACCCGGCGGAGTTTCCAAAGCATTTTTCGGTGCAGGTGATATCGCTGACGGATTTGGTGGTGGGACAGTTTCGAACAACGCTGTACATCGTGCTGGGGGCGGTGGGGTTGCTCCTGCTGATCGGATGCGGAAACGTCGCGAATCTGCTGCTGGCGCGGGCGACGACGAGAGAGAAGGAGTTTGCGATCCGGTCGGCGCTGGGAGCGAACCGCTGGAGATTGGTGCGGCAGCTGCTGGTGGAGAGCTTGATTTTGGCGACAGGCGGGGCGGCGGTTGGGACGCTGCTGGCCTGGGGCGGGTTGAAATCACTGGTGGCGCTGATGCCGCAGAACATTATTCCGGCGGAGGCGCAGATCCGACTGAATTTGGCGGTACTGGCGTTCACGCTGGGAGTGGCGGTGATGACGGCGCTGGTATTTGGGCTGGTGCCGGCGCTGAAGGCGGCGCGGAAAGATTTGAACGATCCGTTGCGGGACAGCGGCAAGGGAGTCAGCGGGGGGTTCCGGCATGGGCGGCTGCGGGACACACTGGTGGTGCTGGAAGTGGGGCTGTCGTTAACCTTGCTGGTGGCGGCGGGATTGTTGATGAGGAGTTTCGTGGCGTTGCGGGATGTGAAGCTGGGATTGCAACCGGATCATGTCCTGGTGGCGAGGCTGCCGCTGCCGGTCGAACGCTATAAAACGGCGGAGCAGGTGACGGGATTTTACCGGCCGCTATTGCAGCGGCTGAAAGCGCTGCCGGGGGTAGTGGAAGCAACGGAGACAAGCACGCTGCCGCCGTATGGAGGAATCCCGAGCGACATCGAGATTCCGGGGAAGACGCACGCGGACAAATGGAATGCGTTGTTTCAACTCTGCAGCGAAGGATATTTTGGAGTGGTGAAGATTCAATTTTTGGGCGGGAGGAGTTTTAACGAAGCGGAAGTGAATGGGGCGAGGAAGCTGGCGGTGGTGAACCAGACGTTTGCGAAGAAATATCTGGGAAATGAGAATCCGATCGGGAGGCAGGTGCGAATCGCACGGCTGATGGAATTTGAGGACGCGGTGAAGGAGCCGATGTTTGAAATCGTGGGGCTGGTGGCGGACGCGAAGAATCAAGGATTGCAAGATCCGGTGATGCCGGAGATTTGGATACCCTACACGATAACAGGGTCGGGATTCCGGGGAATTCTTGTGCGGACGGCGGGAGAACCGCTTTCGATGATGAACGCGGTGCAGCACGAAATTTGGGCGACGGATGCGAATGTGGCGCTGACGTTTACGGGAACGCTGGAAAGCTTTATCAGCCAGTTTTCGTTTGCGGGGCCGCGCTTCGGATTTTTCCTGATGACGATTTTTGGGGCGATTGGATTGGTGCTGGTGACGCTGGGAGTTTACAGCGTGCTGGCGTATACGACGGTGCGGAGGACGCACGAGATTGGGATTCGAATGGCGCTGGGGGCGGAAGGATCGGACGTGCAGGGGATGGTGATTCGAATGGGATTGCGGCTAGTGGGGATTGGAGTGGGGCTGGGATTGATTGCGAGCGTGGCGATTGGGAGAGTGATTGCGACGCAATTGTGGGGAGTGTCGGCGTACGATCCGTGGACGCTGGTGTGCGTGCCGGTGGTGTTGTTGATTACCGGGTTGGTGGCATGCTGGATTCCGGCGCGGAGAGCGGCGCGGGTAGACCCGTTGGTGGCGTTGCGGTATGAGTGAGGAAGATTTTCAGTTGTCAGTGATCAGTTTTCCGTAAGAGAAGAGAAATAGAATTCAATCCTGACTAGGGCGGGCCGGGCTCCCGACCGGGTCGAGACAGGCGCCGCCCGGCGCCTACATGGGAAAAGCACGGGTCTGAAGACCCGCCACTACGAAACGCGAAGAGGGGCGCGATGTATCGTGCCCCTACAGGAAGCGGGAGTGAGGCCAGAAGAATTAGGCCCAGGAATAGCCATGTTTGGAGAGGGGGAGGGAGCGGATGCGGGTGCCGGTGGCGGCGAAGATGGCGTTGCAGACGGCGGGGAGAACCGGCGGAAGGGCGGGTTCGCCGAGGCCAGTGGGGGGATTATCGGTTTTGAGGAAATGGACTTCGATTTCGGCGGGGACCTGGTTTATTCGAACGGGCGGGTATTCGTGGAAGTTGCTTTGGACGGCGCGGCCGGCGTCGATGGTGATTTCGTAGTTCATGACGGAGCTTAAGCCTTCGATGACGGCGCCGCGGACTTGATTCTCGGCGTTGCTGGGATTGATGATCTGGCTGCCGACATCGCCAGCGACCCAGATTTTGTTGACCTTGACCTTTTTCTGAGCGTCGACGCGCAGCTCAACGACTTCCGCAAAATAGCCACGATGAGAAAACTGGAAGGCTACGCCCATGGCGGTGTCTTTGGGAAGCGTGCGCTTGCCCCAGTTGGATTTTTCGGCGACAAGTTTTAGGACGCCGCTCATGCGGGCGGCATCGACGTCACTGGGATCAGGCTTGCCGTCAGGGCCGGGGACGCGGGGAAGGTTGAGGAGATTAAGGCGAAACTGGACGGGATCTTTTCCGGCGGCGTGGGCGAGCTCATCGGTGAAGGATTGAAAGACCCAGGAGAAAGCGTTGCTGCGCGGGGCGCGGAGGGCGTAGGTGGGAACGCCGAGGGGCATGAGTGAAGCACCGAAGAAAAAGTTCGGGAGAAAGGTGCCGGGGAATTCGTTGCCGGGAATGTTGGCGGAAGGAGCGAACTGCTGGCCTTCGCCGAAGCTGATGAAATGATCGCGCCAGGCTAGGAGATTTCCGGAAGCATCGAGACCGCCTTTGAGGTAATGGAAACCGGCGGGGCGATAGTGGTCGTGGTGGAAATCGTCTTCGCGGGTCCAGAGGAGTTTGACGGGGACGCCGACTTGCTTGGCGATGGCGGCGGCTTCGAGCATGTAATCGTTGGTGAGGCGGCGGCCGAAACCACCACCGGCGCGCTTGAGGTGAACGATGATGTCGCTCGCCGGGATGTTCAGAACTTTTGCGACGAGCTGGCGGCCGGATTCGGGAGTCTGGCTGGGAGACCAGAATTCGAGTTTGCCGTCGTGGTAGTGGGCGAGGCAATTTTCGGGCTCCATGGGGGCATGTGCGAGGAAAGGATAGAAGTAAGCGGCTTCGACGGTCCTTGCGGCGTTGTTTATGGCGGAATCGGCGTCGCCGTCTTTGCGGACGGTGATGGCGGGAGTTTGCTTGGAGAGCTCATCGGCGCGGCGGGCGAAGAGTTCGCTGCTTTGCTGGGCGGTCGTGCCTTCATTCCAGGTGGCGCGGAGTTTTTTGCGCGCGGTGTTGGCTTGCCACCAGGTGTCGGCGACGATGGCAACGCCGCAATGGAGGCCGAGGAGGTCGGAAGTGCCGTCAACGGAGAAGGCGTGGCGGACGCCGGGCTGGGATTTGATTTCGTCGAAATTGGCGCTGAGAAATTTACCTGCATAGACGGGGCATTTTTCGTAGACGGCATACAACATGCCGGGAACTTTGAAGTCGATGCTGTAGAGCGATTTTCCGGTGACGATGGAAGGGTTGTCGACGCTGTGAATCGGCTGGCCGATGATTTTGTAATCTTTGGGATCCTTGAGCTTGACGGATTTGAGATCAGGTGCGGGAAGTGCAGCGGCTTTTTCCGCGAGAGAGCCGTAAGTGAGGGCGCGGTTCGTGAAGGTATGGATGACGCGGCCGGAGGAAGTTTGGCATTCGGATTCAGGGACGGACCAGGATTGCGCGGCGGCGGTGACGAACATCTGGCGGCCGGCGGCGCCAACACGGCGAAGAGGATCCCAGTTGATGGGAGTGGCGGTGCTGCCTCCGGCGCGCTGCGGGCCGTAAATGGTTTCGTCGAGGTCGGCTTGCTGGATGCGGACGGACTTCCAATCGACGTCGAGCTCGTCGGCGATGATCATGGGGAGGCTGGTCTTGACGCCTTGACCGATTTCAGGATTCTTGCCGATGATGGTGACGGCGCCGTCGGCGGCGACGCGGATGAAAGCGGTGGGCAAGAAGGATGGAACGGGCGGTTGCGAAGATTGCGCGAAAAGTTCCGGAGTGATTTCGGAGTGGAGGGCGAGGAGGAGTCCGCCACCGGCGATGGCGGAGACACGAAGGAAGGAGCGACGATCAAGGAGTGTAGTGTTCACAGGGCCTCCTCTGAAATTGGATACCGAACGGGCAGCGGACTCGGACGGTCCGAAGTAATTGTAACGCTGAAAGCAGAGTTGTGAAGGGGCGAGGAAGAGTAGGCGCTGAGGGGATCAGCGGCGGCGGAGCGCAGGATCGGCGTCAGGCTTGCTTCGCGGCTTGGTGGGAAGGACGACCTGCTTGCCGGCACGTTTGCTGGCGTAGAGAGCTTGATCGGCGGCGGCAAGCAGCTCTTCGAGGCGGTCACCCATTTCGTACTGCTTCCAACCGGCGGAGAAGGTGACGGGGATTCTTTGCCCCTGCCAGAGGACTTCGAGAGAGCCGAGGCGCGCGAGGACAAGCTGCAACTGCTCCAGGGTGCATTCCGGAAGGACGACGAGAAACTCGTCACCGCCCAAGCGGACGGCGAGGTCCGAACCGCGGATGACTTTGTTGAGATGGGCTGCGAATTCCTGGAGAACGTGGTCACCAGCGGGATGGCCGTGCTGGTCGTTGATTTGTTTGAATAAGTTCAGGTCGAGAGTGAGCACCGTGAGTGGATGGCCGCGGCGTTCGGAGCGAGCCACCTCCGCGGCCAGGCGCTGCAGGGCGAAGCGGCGGTTATAAAGACCGGTCAATGGATCAACCATGGCTAGATTGCGCAGGATGTCGGAGTGGCCCTGTTTTTCGGCAAGCTGGCGGCGGAGGCGCTTGATGAGGATTTGCTGATAGACAGTGTAGACGTTGAAAAGCACGACTAGAGTGAATAAGCCAAAAACTGCGTCTTCGATATTGATGTTGAGAAAAGTCTTGGCGCCTTGATGGAAGGCGGGAAGGGCAAAGGTGATGATGGCAAAGGTGAGGAGAAGCATGACAAAGATGGAGTATCCCCAGACCCACCAATCGCGCTTCTCGATCCGCAGAAGTTCCCGCGTCAAGTCCTGATCGCTGGATTCCACGGAGGGGGGAGCCGTGACGGTAGAGGGGTCATTCATAGGTTGAGGCGAAGCCGGATGACTCCACGTTCTTACCAAGTTAGAGCCTGAGGGAGTGTGGGTCAAGGAGCGTTCGGTGTGACATTGCAGAGTAGTTACTGGAGGAAGGAATTCCGAGAAGGGCGCTGGAAGGACGCAGTGGAGCTGCAAGACCTCTATTATCAATTACTTGGGTGGGACGAGACACCACCAAGAGTCCCAGCTGAGTGGTACCACTGGCCCATTGGCCAGCCCTGTTCGTGCGGGCATACTTTGACAGTAGGGAAAATGATTTCACTCTTCATACTCGTGCTCGCAATCTTCGCCCTGGTGAAATTTGGGGTGTCGCAATGGCGAGCTATCTGGATCACCACTGCCAATCAGCCGTTGTCTGAGGCGTTGCAGATGACAGCTGGAATTGAAGGCGCGGCAATTGGCGCGCAAGACTTTGGCGCACTGCTGAACCTTTGCGATAACTTGTCTCCGGACCTGAAGAAGAAGAGCCCGTGGCTGAAAGAAGTGTCGCTGTACTACCGCGTGGTTGCGAAACTTGAGCAAATCTCAAGAATGAAGCTGCCCTCGATTGCGAGCTGGGCGAACCTGGAGATGCAGACCTGCTCGCGCTATGTCGCGGTGGCGCTGGATCAAAACCTCTCGATGAATCTGGACCGCCGGCTTGCTGCCCGCCTGAACTAGTTCGACCAATAAGTTACGAAGAAGATGGAAGAAGAGCTGTACCACGGACGCTACTTCAATAGCTTGTGATCGCCGAGCCGCGCCTTGGCTACATTTTTGGGGGAATTGCTGCGCCCGCGAGGGGAAAGAGCGAGGGTTCGGCGGGGGGAGCGTCTGCGATGGAATCCAGTTCGGGATAACGCTGGCGAAGAGGTTCGGGAACTTTGACTTTTGTGCCTTTCAGGATGCTGATGAGTTGAAGGGCGTTGACGACGGACTTGCCCTGGAAGTGATTGTTGGTGACGACGAAAGTGTCGCGGGCGTGCTCGGTCACTTTGCGGATGCGGGTGATCCAGGGAGCGAGCTCTTCGGAAGTGTAGAGATAGTTGTAGCGTTCATGCGCGGGGATCGAGGTGTCATCGGTGAACCAGGTGTCGTAGCGGCGGCCGTGAAGGCGAATGTAGCCTACGGGCGAAGTGGACTGGGCAGAAGGAGCGAGGGAGCGTCCGATGATGGGCTGATCGATGTTGCAGAAACCGGCGTTGTGGGTGTGGAGAAGAGTCAGAGTTTCAGGAGAATTCCAGGAAGAGTGGCGAACTTCGACGACGAGGGGGTATTCGGAGAAGCGTTTCAGCACGGAGGAGAGATAAGCGACGGTCTCTTTCGTGCGATGGAAAGAGAAAGGGAATTGGAGGAGAACGGCGCCAAGTTTGTTGGCCGCGCGCAAAACATCGAAGCCGGCGCGAACGGCGCGCTCATCGGCGGCGGCCGAGAGGGAGGCGTCGGGGGCGAGCTCATGAGTGAAGCGCTGCCAAAGTTTGGTGGTGAAGACGAAGCGGGGATTTGCGGCGACGCGATCGAGCCATTGCGCGGCGTGATCGGGACGCACTGGCTGGTAGAAGGAAGTGTTGATTTCGATGATGTCGAAGAATTCGGCAAGGTAGGCAGCTTCGTGAAAATTCTTTGGGCGGCGGGATGGATAGACGTAGCCAGTCCAGTCGGGATAGGACCAGCCGGCGGGACCGATGCGGACGGTTGAGGATAGAACAGTTTTGGGTGAACCTTCCGAGGTGTTTGCTGGCGGAGGATTTTTTGGCTGACGCTGGGACATGGAACGAAGCGCTCAATGCGCTTCGAGCAGAGTAGAGGGAAGGGAACAAGAGTGTCAACGCTGGGAAGATCGCGGGGCAGTATAGCGGGTGCGAACGAGATTGCCGTGAAGCGAGCGGGCTGCTATGATTTTTGATGATGTGGTTCGATGAGCGGATCCGCGTTACACCCCCTTTTCTCAGAATCCCGTACAGGTGCATACATGAAACTGTCCATCAGTTACAAGCATGTCGAGGCGCAGAAACCGGTGGAAGCCGAAGTTGAAAGGCACGTAGGTAAGCTGGGGAAATTGCTGCAAAGTTACTCGCCGGACCTGGTGCAATTGCACGGGGCATTTTCCAAACACTCGCGGACTGACGAGAATGCCTGCACGCTAAATTTGTCGCTGCCTACCGGGACGCTGCATGCTACGGGCACCGGAGCGAGCGTGAGGACAAGCTGCAAGCAAGCGTTTAGCGAACTGGAAGCGCAAGTGAAAAAGCATCAGGCCAAATTGCGGAAAGACTATGAATGGAAGAGGAAGCGGCCGCGCGTGGTTGACGAAGTTCTGTCCTGAATCCTTCAAAACAAAGATTGTTGGGTATCAGGTGTGGCCCATACGATGGTTGGTAAGGGCGCGCCGATGTGCCGGTTGGGCGTCCTTGGTGCCGCGAGCGAGCATGATACAATAAGAAATTCACGCCATAGGGGCGTAGCTCAGTGGTAGAGCAGCGGCCTTTTAAGCCGAAGGTCGTGGGTTCGATCCCCACCGCCCCTACCAAACTTCTTTCATATCAATACGTTAAGCGATTGAATTTGTTCCAATCGGAACATTTGTTCCAATTGAACGGTTGGCAATGCGCTCCATCGAATTGCGCTGCGACTGCGGAATGACGTGTGCGTAGACCTTAAGCGTCGTTCTCACGTCTGCATGCCGCATCTGGGCCTGCAACACAGTGATGGGTTCGCTCTCCGCCAACTCCGTCGCTAGGCCGTGGCGAAAAGCATGTAGACCTACGTTTTCGTCAGGGATTCCTAGCCTACGGAGGATTGGTTTCAATCCTGACCGCACAACGTTGATTCTTGAATAGGCGAAGCCTTCCTTGCGCGGAGCAGGGAAGAGCAATTTGCCCGGATTCTCTTTCCAGTGGTGGTTGAGATAATTCCGCAGCAAAGCCTCCAGACTCGATGGCATCGGAAGCAAAGCCACAGAACTTCTTGTTTTTGGTTGACGAACAACCCTGGTTCGGTCGTCCGCCGATTTGTTCACCCGAATCGTCTTTCGCTCGAAATCCAAATCAGGCACTGTCAAGGCCAGTAGTTCGCCTGCTCTTGCCCCCATTAACGAAGCAAGAGCAAACATCGTCCTATAAGGTTCCCTTGCGGCCCGAACAATCTGGCTCACCTGCTCGCTCGTAAAATACGGACGCTCTGGTGTCTCGGCCGCCCGCAGTGTCAAGTCCGAGAACGAGACCGTCTCGGTTCTCATCCCCGACTTCTTCGCGTAGCGCAATACTGCAAAGACTGTCTCCAAGATATTGACGACGGTCTTCGGAGATAAATCCCTTTGCAGAGTGGTAGCGAATTGCTGCAAGGCTCGAACATCCAAAGCATGCGTAGCTGATTTTGCGAAGACAGGCAGAATATGGATGCGGAGGTAGCTTTCCCGCTGCCTGACCGTTGCCGGCGACAGCTGCGGAGCCACATCCTTTTTCCATGCGTCAACCGCATCTTCGAAAGTCTCGCCTCTAATCGGGGCGGGAACACTCCCACGACGCCTGTTGACATTCGCCATGAACAAATCGTGTTCTCGGCGAGCTGCACGTTCCGACATGACGCTGAGGTCGCCGATCAGCTGACGAGTACGCTCAGTGGTAATCGTCCCGTCCGGTTTCTCAACATCCCTGTAGAACAACGTGTACGCTTTGCCTTTTTGCACTTGAAAACTGCCTTTTTGATACCGCCTCTTAGGCACTGGGCCTCTTTTCCGGCCTGTGCCCTCGTGCGTTGCGGCTGAAAATATAGCAGCTGGCGTGGTTATCACGCCAGTTTGAATACTCATGACAAACCAAATTTCGACACCCGTGGTGTCCGCGAAATTTCGGCCTGCCTAGAGGTTCAAATCTGAGGCTTTGCGACCTTCACCCGTTTCGGTGGCGGTTCCGCCACTTACTTGGTCGCTGGGTTGAGAACCCCGACTGGAGACTGTCCGATAAGCCTTTGGCTGTCGTCTCGGCGGTTACACACTTCACAGGTCCCTGTGTGGAACGTAGGTTGGCTTGGAGAGAGCCTCGACCTGCACAAACAATTATTTCAATTTGACCTTCTGGTGCTACGTGTTAATAAATCTCTCGTTTACGAATGCCGATCTGGGGCGTCTTGGCGATCTTGTCGAACCTTTTGCTGGGCCTGTTGACCCGAGGTGGACATCGAGGCCTCTATTTGTTGTCGGTCTCAGTGCTGATCCTGTTCGTCGTTATCTACACTCGTTTGTCAAAGCCAATCAATCGGCTTCAAACGGAAGCGGCAAAAACGGGAGGAAGGCTCGACAATGCTCGAGAGTTGCAGGCGTCGTGGGATCGATCAGTGATGACCCGTACTCCGTTGCTCATTGCGTCCCTGATCGCCCAGTGCCTAGCATTGCTAACCACTTCGCCGTAAATGCGCTTGTACACTCGCCTTTCACGAGCAAGGAGAAGACGCACGCTGACAATTGCGGCTTCATGCCCTGCGGCCTGGCGTGCGGACTTTTCCCGACACTGTGACTACTCCCGGATAACGAGCAACAGGAAATAATTCGGTCACTTCCTATTTGCCGACAAACCATCCGGTGGCGAGCTGATCACCGGTTTTGAGCGCTATGGCGATTTATCGCCAACTATCGGTTTTGTGCTGCGCCTACTGTTCGCGAGTCAATCCAGTAATGGAGGGCCCACTACTTCATACCATGGGCTTCGAATCGTTGCGGGTCCATGACCTTGGCGTCCGGTTTACTGGTTTCTTCGAAAAAGCTTTCGATCTTCGCCGCCGGCGTGAATACAAATAACATACGTCCGGGCTGCTCCCCAATATAAGCCCAGACATGCGGCACCTTGCGCGAAGCAAGTACTGAGTCACCTGGTTTCAACCGTATCTCTTGCTCTCCGATTTCCATAATCACCTCGCCACCTTCGAGAAAGAAAAACCACTCCTCCTGCTCGTAATGCACATGTCTCGGCGGTCCACCACGTACCATGTCCCTGTTTTCCATAATGAAGGCGCGGCCGTTAGTTTCGCGGGTTAAGACTTTGAAATCCAGGTGGCTGTTAGCCCGGGCGGCTTTATGCGGATGTCCGGTGCGGTCAGTGTGCGACGCAACAACACTTACCGGTAATCCTGGCCCTGGGACGCGGCGGCGACGCTTCTGCAATCCGTTCCATCATTTCGTAGCCTCCAGGAGGCGGCGCGGCATGAATGTGGCGACCCGAATATTCCCTCGTCCGTCAGGCCGTGATGACTGATGCCGTCGGACCCACCCAGCCACGACAGTGCCGCTCAGCAAAAGCCCGGTCGCCGCATCTTCCGATGTTGAGAGCCTCTAGCCTTTCGTAAACGGACACTTTCTTCTCCTTGGCAGTCGGTTACGTTTCTAGCCTCGCAGTTCTAGCTTTCATGTAAGGCAATGTTTGGATCCACGATCGTCGCACGACGAGCGGGAATGTAAGTCGCCAGAAAGGCGACAACCAACAAAATCAGCGGGACGGTGACGAAGACGATCACATCAATCGGATGAACGCCATACAGAAGGCCTGCAATCAGGGGTGCTGAGATTGCAGAAAGGATCAATCCAATCGCAATTCCAGTACCGGCGAGCGATAGCCCTTTGCCGAGAATGAGTTTGAGAATATCAGGCCGCTGGGCTCCCAGGGCTACTCTTATTCCAATCTCGCGGGACCTCTGCCCAACCATGTAAGCCAGCAATCCATAGATGCCAATAGAGGACAAAAGCATCGCGACGGCCGCGAACACTCCAACCAATTCCGCCGAGAATCGGCGCGGCGCTATCGAAGCATCCATCAAATCGTTCATCGAGCGCACGTTGAATACCGGCAATGCGGGATCCAATGTCTGTATCTCTTTCCGAACTTGTGATTCGAGGAGTGATGCGGGCAGAGGCGTCCTCGCCACCACGCTCACGGCCCGCGAGCGTAGTGGCGATTGTTGATAGATTGGTCTGAAAATGTGGGGGACACCATCTGTATCGAGTCCGTCT
>Ga0210410_10000553_pt1 | contig 40543 bp, 35 predicted proteins | sample IncBWC4MmetaG_FD_161058 | JGI IMG/M metagenome (GOLD analysis project Ga0210410, IMG submission 161058) | Forest soil microbial communities from Barre Woods Harvard Forest LTER site, Petersham, Massachusetts, United States - Inc-BW-C-4-M | ecosystem: Environmental > Terrestrial > Soil >...
GCAAGACGTCCTCGGCGAGATCGAAATCGCCGACGAGGCGGATCAACGTCGCCAGCGCGCGGCCCGCCTCGTCTCGGAAGATTTTGTCAATCTCGGTCGGGGTCATCACAATCACCGTCATTCCGGAATGCTGGCGAAGCCAGCAGACCCGGAATCTGGAGATGAGGCGCGAGATTCCGGGTTCATCGCTCGCGCGATGCCCCGGAATGACGGCTTCGCCGTCAATTATAAACCCAGATCGGCCGCACCTCGATGGCGCCGTAGCCATGGCGGGCGCTGGGAATCCTCGCCGCGATGCCCAGCGCAGCATCGAGATCCTTGGCTTCGATCAGGTAATAGCCGCCGAGCTGCTCGCGTGTCTCCGCAAACGGCCCGTCCGTGGTTACGATCTTGCCGTCCTTGACGCGCACGGTGGTCGCGGTCGAACTCGGCCGCAAACGGTCGCCGGCCTTGAAGTTGCCGCTCTGGACGATGTCTTTGGTAAAGACTTCAAACTCGTCCGACATCTTCTTGCCGGCCGCCGGATCCATCTTGGCGTACTCGGCCTCGTTCGAATAGATCATCAGCAGATATTGCATGTTTCGCTCCTGTTTCATCGGCTGGATCGCCGACACTCAGTCGAACGGACGACAGCCGGAACGACATCCAAGGGTAAAATAATCTAAAATAATTTTCGCCCGCTTTCGCCGGCCGGCTGACGCGTCCGCCACCGCAATTAACCAAGCTTATCCCTTGACGCCGCGCGCTTCAGCCCCCATGCCTAACCCGTCAGTCGGCCGGACGGCCACTCCTGCAAGCGCCGAAAGGCGGCGGGGGAGGAAAGTCCGGGCTCCATCGACATACGGTGCCGGATAACATCCGGCGGGGGCGACCCCAGGGAAAGTGCCACAGAGAACGAACCGCCCGGCGAAGCTCCGAAAGGAGCGAAGCGGGGTAAGGGTGAAAAGGTGCGGCAAGAGCGCACCGCGTTTCCGGCAACGGAAACGGCAGGGTAAACCCCACCGGGAGCAAGACCGAATAGGGACGGCAACGCGGGCTGTTCGCGAAAGCGATAACGCCGCAGGGCTATGTCAGGCTCGCCGTCCGGGTAGGTTGCTCGAGGCAATGTGCGAACATTGTCCCAGAGGAATGGCCGTCACGTATCGTCGCGCGCGAGTGCGGCGATGCCTTACAGAACCCGGCTTACAGGCCGGCTGATATGTTCAAATGAGGGGTTCGGCGCGACCACGCCGGACCCCTCACCATTTCCGGGGCCCGAACGACTTCTAGCGGTTCTCGCACTTGAAGCGGCCGGCACAATTCTCGATGCATCGATCCAGCGAAAACTGGAAATCCGGCTGGGCGCGTGCCCAGGTTACACACGGATTCTTGCACCTCGGATCGGGGCCTTCTTCGCACGATCCGTCGTAACAAATGTATTCTCGGACGTGTTGCCCCCGGACCAACGCCTCGGGTCCAACGGACCAGCAAGCCTTTTTCGAAGCACCCTCCGCGACGGCGTACTGGCCATATGCTGAGGCCAGCAGAAAAACTGAAAGAGCCATCCAGCGCATCGGCTGACGTAGCTCGACTATTGAGCCGAAAATGTGGAGCGCCCCTACGCTACGATCTCCCGCAGCAGCTTCATCAGCGCATGCGGCGCGGTGACGTTCGGCGAATGGCTGGCGTCGATCTCGAAATAGCGCCAGCCGGGCTCGCTTCTCGCGCGCCTCGCAAACTGCCCGAACGTATCGGCCGGCGGAATGCGCGTGGCATAGATGTAGCTGCGCGGCATCGCCGGCTCACCGTGTTGCAGCTTCAGCTTCATCTGAAAACATTTGAGCGGCATCGGCACGCGGCGCTTGCTGAGCCATTCGAGATCGGCCTCTGCCGTATCAGGCGAGGTCGGATTCGGCGGCACGCGCCAGCTATCGCCGGACTTCGCGAGCGCCTCCATCGTCGGCCGCGCCGGCTCGTTGAGATCGAGCAGCGACTGGCCGTCGCGCGGCACGAAAGCGTCAAGATAGATCAACTGCGTGATGCGATCGGGAATCCGATCCGCAACGCCGGTCGCAACCATGCCGCCATAAGAGTGGCCGAGCAGCACGATGTCGTTCAGGTCCTCGAACTTGACGACGCCGAGGATGTCCTGGATATGGGTCTCGAGGTCGATCCCGGGATGCGCGAGATGCTCGCGCTCGCCCAGTCCGGTGTAGGTCGGCACCACCAGGCGGTAGCCCGCGGCCACTGCGTGCGGAAACATCTTCTTCCACGACCAGCCGCCCGACCACGCGCCATGGCACACGAGAAGGGTCTTGTCGGCGGACGAGCTCATCGGCGAATTCCGTAAATGTCATTAATTGTCATAGCGGGACATTGGCGATAGTACCTGCCCAGTGTCCGGTGTAAATGACACCTGCGTTGTTGCCGCCACTTCGGATGGCCGACGCGCAATAAATCAATTCCCGCAAATGACGAAGGATTGAATGATGCAAGCGGGCGCTTATGCGCTGTTGTTCGCCGGTGCGCTTGCCGGCGGTTTCGTGTCGGGACTGGCCGGCTTCGGCACCGCGCTGATGGCGCTGGGCCTCTGGCTCTATGTGCTGCCGCCTGCCGTGGCCGTGACCTTGACGCTGATCTGCTCGGTCGTGGCGCAGACCGCGACACTGCCCTCAATGTGGAAGAGCTTCGATCTCTCGCTGGTCTGGCCGTTCGTGGTCGGCGGCCTGCTTGGCGTGCCGATTGGCACCCTATTGATCGCCCACGCCGATCCGCGCGTGTTCAAACTCACCATCGGCATATTCCTGCTCGTCTTCCCGATCGCGCTTTATTTCAGCGCGCCGATGGCGTTTACGATCGGCGGCAGATTTGCTGACGCTGCGGTCGGCTTTGCCGGCGGCATCCTTGGCGGGCTTGCGGGCCTCTCCGGGCCGCTCCCGATCCTGTGGGCAAGCGTGCGCGGCTGGGGCAAGGACGAACGGCGCGGCATCTTCCAGACCTTCAACTGGACGGTGCTGTTTGTCGCGCTGTGCCTGCAAACGGCAAGCGGCCGGGTCGGACGGGAAGTGCTCTGGTTTGCCGCGCTCTCTTTGCCCGGCACCGTTATCGGCACCTGGCTCGGCGCGCGGCTCTATCACGCGCTCGATGACCGGAATTTCCGCGACATCGTGCTGGGCTTGCTGTTTCTCTCCGGCGCCATCCTGGTCTGGAACAGCATCGGCACGGCTTGACCGCAGCAGCCGCTCTAGCGCGCGAGCTTGCCGCGCAGCACATCCGCAATCAGGTTTGCGCCGGCATCGATCTCGTCGTCGTTCCATGCCGCAAAGCCCAGGAACAGGCCGCGGTCGACAATCCGGCCGGTGAAATGATGGGAGAGCGACCGCACGGTGACACCGGCCTGTTTCAGCCTTGAAGTAACCTCAAGGTCGTCGACCTGCCGCGGCAGATAGGCGAGCAGTTGCATGCCGCCGCTCGGCGGCAATACCGACAGAAGATCACCTGCCGCTGCGTTCAGCGCGTGCACCAGGCGGTCACGACGCTCGCCATAGAGACGCGTCATCTTGCGGATATGAGCCGCGAAATGTCCTTCGTCGATGAACTCTGCGAGCGCATCCTGCACCGGCAGTGCGGCGAGCTGGCCGCTGTGACGCTGCGCCTGCGCAAACACATCGACATAGCCGTCCGGCACCACCACATAGCCGAGGCGGATATCGGCAAAGGTCGATTTCGAGAAAGTGCCGACATAGAACACGCCGCCGCTTTCATCGAGCCCCTGCAAGGCCGCGACAGGACGGCCGTCATAATGAAACTCGCTGTCGTAATCGTCCTCGACAATGATCGCACCGCTGCGTTCGGCAAAGGCGACCAGCTCGTGGCGGCGGCCGACCGACATCAGCCGCCCGGTCGGGTATTGATGCGACGGCGTGACGAAGATCAGACGCGGGCGGTCGCTGCGCTCGTCGATTGCGATCCCGCTTCCGTCGAGCGGCACGCCGACAACGCGCGCGCCGGCCGCTTCGAGGGCGGCCCGTGCGCCACTGTAGCCTGGGCTCTCGAGCCAGGCGAGGTCATTTGCATTGAGCACGACGCGCGCGGTCAGCTCGATCGCGGCCTGCGCCGAGGGCACGATGATGGCCTGATGCGCCTTGGCGCGGACACCCCGATGCTCCACGAGATATTTGACGAGCGCGGCCTGAAGCGAAGGGCTGTTCACGGACTGCGTGCCGCGCAAGGGCGCCATGCGCGCGGCGCGCCGCAGGCAGCGCGCCCACAACTCGTGCGGAAACTCTCTGATATCGCCGAGGCCCGGCTGGAACGGCCGCGGCGCGCCCTCGTCGATCGCGGGCCAATGGGCTTTCTGCAGGCGTTTCGCCCAATGCGACAGATGAATCGCGCGTGAAGCGCCCGATGCCGCCGGCTTGCCGCGCACCAGCGCCGGTTTCGCCGCCGCCACCATCGGCCGCCGGCCCTGTGCGACATGAAGGTATCCCTCCATCGCGAGCTGATCGATCACGCCGGAGACGGTGTTGCGCGACAATTTGAGCTGGCGCGCTAGCTCACGGCTCGACGGCAGGCGGCGTCCGGGTGCGAGCGCGCCATTGAGGATCGCGCCGCGCAGCCCGTTATAGAGCTGCCGGTTCAGCGTCTCGCCGCTATCGGGCTGCACGGCAAGATCAATCAGGCCGGAGAGAACCTGGCGCATTCAACTGGTCTCATCATTTTCTCAAAAATGGAACTTTCCTTCGGGCCAGTTAAAATCCAGGATTTCCTGACTGTCCAGCAAAAGTCGACAAAACCCACCATGAATCATTCCCTGTCCCGGCCGACCGCGCTGATGTTGTTCGCTGTGGTGGTGATCTGCTGGGGCGTGAACTGGGCGATCACCAAGACCCTCGTGCAAAGCGTCTTCCCGCTCTGGGCCACGTCGATCCGCACCGCGATTGCAACGGTGGCGTTGTTCATTCTGCTGGTGGCGCGGGGCCAGTTCATCATCCCACGGCGAGGCGATGTACCGGTGATCTGCGCGATCGCGCTACTGCACATGGTGGCGTTTTCCGCGCTGACGGCGTTTGGCCTCCGCTTCGTGCCGGTCGGCCGCTCGATCGTACTGGGCTACACCACGCCGCTATGGGTCGTGCCCGGTGCGTGGCTGTTCCTGAAAGAGCCGATGACACGCTCGCGCCTTGCCGGCACGGCCGTCGGCCTGCTCGGCCTGATCGTGCTGTTCAATCCGCTCACGCTCGATTGGAGCGATCGCAACGCGCTGACCGGCAGCGTGCTGCTCCTGCTGGCGGCGCTATGCTGGGCCGCGAACATCCTCTATGTCCGCGCCCACCATTGGCTGTCGACGCCGTTCCAGCTGGCGTTCTGGCAGACGCTATTGGCGTGTGTTGTTCTGTCTGTCCTGGCGCTCCTGTTCGACGGTGTGCCGCACATCGTCTGGAGCCCGGGCCTTGCGGCCGCCTTCCTCTACAGCGGCATTTTCGGCACCGCACTCGCCTATTGGGCAATGGCGGTGGTCAATCGCAGCCTGCCGGCGACGACGACCTCGCTCGGCATTCTCGCAACCCCAGTCGTCGGCGTCATCTGCTCGACGGTTGCGCTTGGCGAACGCATCGATGCATCACTCGTCATCGCGATGGTCCTGATCCTTGCAGGGATTGCGATCGGCACGATCCCGCTGGGCAAGCGCGCTGACGTCGAGCCGGGGCAAGCACTGACGACCACGGCGGTGCGAACGTGAGCGCAAGAGGGCGCATAGCCGTCATGCAAGGCGCCGTCGCGCTGCACGCCGGCAGCCGAAGCAGTTAGGTCTCGCGCATCATGTCTTCTCCCGCAGTGCTGCACGAATCTTCCTCCTCGTTCTCGCGCGAACGGCTCGGCCTTGTGCTCGGGTTTGTCGGCATGGCGATCTTCGGCGGCACACTGCCGGCGACGCGGATCGCGGTGTCGGCGATCGATCCGCTGGCGCTGACCTCGCTGCGCACGGCGATCGCAGGCATCTGCTCGCTGGCGCTGCTGATCGTACTGCGCCGGCCGTTTCCGCCGCGGTCGCTGTGGTTTCAACTCGCGGTCGCCTCGCTCTGCGTCAGCATCCTGTTTCCGTTCCTGATGGCGCTGGCGGTGCAGACCGTCGATGCTTCCCATGGCGGCGTGGTGCTGGGCGCGCTGCCGATCGCAACCGCTTTCGTCGCCGTCTTGATCACGCATGAGCGGCCGAAGCCGCTGTTCTGGATCGCCTCGCTGGCGGGCGCCGCGCTGGTCGTTGCGTTCGCGCTGCGCCAGGGCGGCGGCGCGCTCTCCTCCGGCGATCTCCTGCTGTTTGCCGCCATCGCCGCTTCCGCGATCGGCTACGCCTTTTCCGGCCGGCTGACCGCGAGCATGCCGGGCTGGGAAGTGATCAGCTGGGCGCTCGTCATTGCACTGCCCGTATCGCTGCCCGCGGCGGCGCTGACCTTTCCAGCCGATATCGACCACATCGCGTTGAAGCCATGGCTCGCGCTGCTGTATGTCGCGCTGTTCTCGCAATGGATCGGGTTCTTCGCCTGGAATGCCGGCATGGCGATGGGCGGCATCGCGCGGGTTTCGCAGATGCAGTTGCTGCAACCCTTCGTCACCTTCGCGCTGGCGTCGGCGTTCGCCGGCGAGACCATCACGCCGCAGATCCTGCTGTTCGCGGCCGCTGTCGTCGTTACGGTCGCGATCTCGACGCGGACGCGGAGCCGGCCTGTGCCGGTGCCTGAAGGCTAGCGCGGCGCGAAAGCGTCATGCCGCCGGCGATGCCGACGCCGAGCACATAGATCCAGCCCTCGTTGAAATCGAACAGATGCGAGTTGAGCAGCGACGTCAGCATGTTCTGGATCACCACGAGGAGACCGATCCAGTTGACGAGCCCCTCGCCTCGAAACAGCGCGAGATGGGCGAGCCACATCGCATAGAGCAGGATCACGCCGACCGCGCCCCATTGCACTGCGACGTTGAGCGTCTGGTTGTGTGGATCGCTGACGACGAGGGCTTTCGCTCCGATCTCACCCACCGCGGCCTTTTCGAACTCGCTCCGCGTTGACCCCGTTCCATGACCGATGAGCGGCGCATCGGCGAAGAATTTCAGCGACTTGCCCCAATAGATCAGCCGCGAGCCCATGCCGCTCTCATTGTTCTGAACCATGGTCTCGCGATAATCGATGAAGGTTTTTTCGACGGTCGTCCGCAAATGCGGCGAGGCATACCATGTCGCCACAATCACCAGCACGGCGGCGGCGATCGCCGCGATCGCGACCTGCCAGCGCAAATGAAGCAGCAGGAAGATCACGAGCATCACCGGCATCGTCACCAGCGCAGTCCTCGAGGTGACGACGAACATCATGTTGGCGACCAGCCCCAGTGCGATCGCGGCAAGCCATAGCGCCGTCTTCGTCCGCCCTTCCTTCACCGCCATCACGACCGGATAGGCCAGCGCCACCGCGCAGAGCGAAAACTCCTGGCCCTGATCGATGTAATTTTTGACGAAGATGCCGCTGGTCGGAAGGAAGGGGCCGCGGGAGAAATAGAGTTTGGCGGAGAGGATCGGATCGAGCGCGACAATGCAGGAGACGAGCGCCAACACCACACAGGAGATCAGAAACGCAACGAACACCCACATCCCGCGCGGCGAGCGCTCGAAATGATAGATCAGGAGTGGCAACACCAGGAGCTTGCTGACCTGGCTCAATTGATGCAGCCGTTCATGGGAGGGGGCATGCGACCACAGCATGCCGACAAGCACCAACGTGAACAAGGCAATCGGCAGCGCGCTGACGGGACGCTTCAGCGATCGCAGCAGCGCCGCTGGCTCACATGTAAATCCCAACGCCACGATCCAGAGCACCACGGCGATCGAAACGCCGGTCGTGGTCCAGGGCAGCAGGATAGCAATGAGTGCGGCGACTAGATCGACATTGAGTATCCGCGCGGCCGGATCGTGCCGCGCCAACCAGATCGTCGAGCGCCAGGAGGTCTCGGCTTCCTTTCCCACTGCTTCCGTCATCCACTCCCATCCCTCGTCGCCACGGCGGCGCGGGCGAACCTAGCCCATGCCGCCGCGGCGCAACAGTCCAAAGCGCGGTGGGATCGTCATCCCACCGCGCTTTGGTTTTTTTGATCGAGCATGATGCCCGCGCAAACGCTACGCGTTTGTCGCAGGGAAAACCGCTACACACTTTTCCGGATCATGCTCATTCCGCCGCCGTGATCTCGACGAACTCGGTCGCCTGCCGCTCGAACAGCGAGCGGTAGATGCCGTCGCGTCGCGCGGTCAGCGCGGCGTGGGTGCCCTGCTCGACGATCTTGCCGCGGTCGAACACCAGGATGCGGTCGAGGCTGCGCACCGTCGACAGGCGATGCGCGATCACGATCGAGGTGCGGTCCTTCATCAGCCGCACCATCGCCTCCTGGATCAGCGCCTCCGATTCCGAATCGAGGCTCGAGGTCGCCTCGTCCAGGATCAGGATCGGCGCGTCTGCCAGGAACGCGCGCGCCAGCGCCACGCGCTGCCGCTCGCCGCCGGAGAGTTTCACGCCGCGCTCGCCGACCAGCGTGCCGTAGCCTTTCGGCAGGCGCAGGATGAACTCATGCGCATTGGCAAGCCGCGCCGCCTGCTCGATCGCTTCCATGCTTGCGCCCGGCGCGCCATAGGCGATGTTCTCCGCCAGCGTCCGGTGGAACAGGATCGGGTCCTGCTGCACGATCGCGATCTGGCTGCGCAGCGATTGCTGCGTCGCGTCAGCGATGTCCTGGCCATCGACCAGGATATGGCCGCCGGAGACGTCGTAGAGCCGCTGCACCAGCTTGACGAAGGTGGTCTTGCCCGAGCCGGAACGGCCGACCAGGCCAACACGTTCGCCGGCGCGGATGTCGACGGTCAAGCGATCATAAAGCGGCGCGCGATGGCCGCCATAGAGGAAGGTCACACCCTCGAACTGGATGCGGCCGCCCTCGATGCGGATCGGTTTTGCCTCCGGCGCATCCGCGATCCCGATCGGCTGGCCATGGATTTCGACGAGCTCCTCCATGTCGTTCACCGAGCGCTGCAGGTTGTTGATGTGCATGCCGACGTCGCGCAAATACGCGTGGATGATGTAGTAGCTCGTCAGCACATAGGTGACGTCGCCCGGCGAGGCCTTGCCCGCGATCCACAGCAATACCGAGCCGCCGATCACCGAGCCGCGCAGGCAGAGCAGCACCACGAGCTGCGCGGCATTGGCGGCGTTGTAACGCAGCCAGGTGCGGTTGACGCGCCGCCGCCAGCGATCGATGACGCGGTTCAGCCGCGCATCCTCACGCGTCTCTGCGCCGAAAGACTTCACCACCGCGTTGCAGGTCAAAGCATCCGCCAGAGTGCCGCCGACCCTGGTGTCCCAGGCGTTGGAAACCCTGGCGGCGGGAGCGATGTAAAGCGTCGACAGCGCCACCGTCATCGAGACATAGATCAGCGCGCCGATGGCGATGACAAGACCAAGCGAGGTCCAGTGCAGGCCAAGCAGCACCATCGATCCCAGCAGCACCATCAGCGATGGCAACAGCGCCATCAGGATGGTGTCGTTGTAGAGATCGAGCGCCCACATGCCGCGCGTCACCTTGCGCACGGTCGAACCGGCAAAGGAGTTGGCGTGCCAGTCGGTCGAGAAACGCTGCACGCGCATGAACGCCTCCTGCGCCACATCGGACATGATGCGCAGCGTGAACGGCACGATCGCCTGCAACCCGATTAGGCGGAGCACGATCGAGGCCAATCCCAGCACCACGATTCCGCCAAACGCCATCAGCGCAGCATGACGTGCATCGGGATGGTCGGCGCCACGGGTCAACGCGTCGACCAGCTGGCCGGAAAACACCGGCATGAACAGGTCGGCGACGGTGGCGCCCAACAGGCCACCGGCTGTGATCAGCGTCATCACCGGCTGCTTCAGCCAGTGGCGGAACACGAACGGCATCACGACGCGGATCGCTGCCGGTTTCTTCTCCAGTTTCTTGGCTCGAGCATTCATGGCTTCATCCGGCTCGCGCTCACGCGCGGCGGCCGGCTCCAATTTGCGGACGCGCGCCCGCCGACAAAGCGAACGCAAGCGTCGATAAAAATCAGTGACTTACGGAGATTTGGAGATCGGAACAGTACGCCCGATCGCGGCTCGCGGAGGCGGCCTCCTCAGAGGCCGAATACAGCGTCCAGCATGCACATCGGACGCGGACGAGTGATCTGCGAAAATGCGACAATCATGCAAATCCTCCCGGGTTCGAGCGACGATGCGCTGCTTATAAATGCGCCAGCGCCAATTTGCAAGCTTCGGCCACTTGACGAGCGCGTGAGGATTCTTGATTGCGCATGACCTTTTCGGAAAACCGTTTCACACTTTTCCGGGTCATGCGCTAATGCGCGTCACCAGCAGCCGCCATCGACGCCGGCTTGTTCAGCAGGAAGATGAGCCCGCTCAAGGCAGCGAAGAACAGCGCCAGCATGAAGAAGGTGTCGCCATAGCTCATGACAGCCGCCTGGCGATGCACGATTTGCGACAATTCCTTCAGCGCCACCAGCGCGGCATCGCCCATGCCCTGCGCGCGCTGGGTGAGCATGTTGAGCGTCTCGACCGCGGTGGTGTTGCCCCAGGTGACGCGATCCTGCAGGCGGGAGATGTGCAGGTCGGTGCGGTCGTTGAGCATTTCGTTGATGACGGCTAGTCCCACCGCGCCGCCGAGATTGCGCATCAGGTTGAACAGGCCGGAGGCGTTCTTCACCCGGTCCGGCGCCAGCGTGCCGAGCGCGATGTTGTTGGTCGGCACCATCGCGCACATCATGCCGATGCCGCGCAGGATCTGCGGCATCAACAGCTCGTAGAAATCGTAATCGCGGGTGATCCACGTCATCTGATAGGAGCCGAGCGCGAAGACGACGAGGCCGAAAGCTATGATGTAGCGCAGATCGATTTTCTGCATCATCCGTCCGACCACCGGCGCCATCAGGAACATGGTGATACCAGAGACGAACATGGTCTCGCCGATCTGCATGGCGCTGTAGCCGCGGATTTCGGCGAGATAGCGCGGATAGACGTAAGTGAGGCCGTAGAGCCCGATGCCGATGCAGAATTGCAGCACGCAGCCAATCGCGAAATTGCGGTTGGTGAAGGCGCGCAGATCCACGATCGGTACCTGCGCGGTCAGCACGCGCCAGAAGAAGGCGATCGCCGAGAGCAAGCTGACGCCGGCGCAGATCGCAACCGACGTATCCTGCAGCCACTCATATTGCGGCCCCTCCTCCAGCACATATTCGAGCCCGCCAAGGAAGCCCGCCATGAAGATCAGGCCCCACCAGTCGAAATGCGCCAGCAGCGGGAAATTCGGCTCGTCGAAATCAATCAGCGCCAGCGCGCCGATGGTGATGAGAACGCCGGGCACGACATTGATGAAGAACAGCCAGTGCCAGCTCATCACGTCGGTGATGTAGCCGCCGACGGTCGGTCCGATCGTCGGCGCGAGTGTCGCCACGAGGCCGATGACGGGCGCCACGATGTGGAATTTCGAGCGTGGGAAGATGGTGTAGGCCGAGGCAAACACGGTCGGGATCATGCCGGCGCCCAAAAATCCCTGGATCGCGCGCCACAGGATCATCTCGCTGCTCGACGAGGCAAAGCCGCAGAGCAGGCTCGCGAAGGTGAAGCCGGCCGCCGAGATCGAAAACAACAGCCGCGTGCCGAGCGCGCGCGACAGGAAACCCGACAAGGGAATCGCGATCACTTCCGCGATCAGATAGGCGGTCTGCACCCAGGAGACTTCGGTCGAGCTGGCCGACAGGCCCGCCTGGATGTCGGAGAGCGATGCCGAGACGATCTGGATGTCCAGGATCGACATGAACATCCCGAACACCATGATGATGAACGCGACGACGCGTTTCGGCTCGATCCGCTCGGAGACGACGGGCACACCCGCGGCAGGATTGGCTGTGGTCGCATTCGCCATGGTCGTTCAGCTCACAGAATGCATCCCGCCTATTGCGGATGAATCATCATCGGCGAATCGAGATCGGTATCGGCGTCGGCATCTTCGGCGCCGAGGTTGGTGTCGACGGTGGCGTAGACCGACATGCCGGCGCGCAGCAGGTTCTCGCGCGCGACATCCTTCGGCACGCGGACGCGCACCGGCAGGCGCTGCACGATCTTGGTGAAATTGCCGGTGGCGTTGTCCGGCGGCAGCAGCGTGAACACCGAGCCCGCTGCGGGCGAGATGCTCTCCACCGTGCCGGTGAACTTGCGGAAGCCATAGGCATCGACCTTGATTGTCACCGGCTGGCCGGGACGGATGCGCTTGAGTTGCGTCTCCTTGAAGTTGGCATCGATGTAGACGTCATCGAGCGGCACGACGTTGCCGAGCCGCTGGCCCAGCGTGATGTAGTCGCCGGTGTTGACGAGCCGGTTGGAGAAGATGCCGTCGACCGGCGCGCGCACAAAGGTGAAATCGAGATCGCGCTCGGCTTTCGCGAGCTGGGTCTTCAACTCCGCAAGCTGCGCTTCGGCCTCGGTCTGCTGCGCCTTGGTCACGTCGACATTGCTGCGCGCGGCGTCGAACGCGGCCTGCGCTGCTTTCACGCCGGCAGCGCCCTGGTCGCGCGCGGCTTCGGACTGCTCGAAGGTCGCGTGCGAGGCAAAGCCCTTGGTGTTCAGCGATTGCTGGCGATCATAATCGAGGCCGGCGCGCTTCAATCCGGCCTCGGCGGAAGCGAGATTGGCCTCGGCCTGCTCGACCGCGCTCACGGCCGCGGTAACCTGGCGGCCGATGCGCGCGATGGTCGCTTCCTGCGTTGCGATCTTCGTGCGCGCGGCGTCGACCGCGATCTTGTAGTCGCCGTCGTCGATCTTGAGAATCGTATTGCCCTTGTGCACCAGCGTGTTGTCGCCAGGCAGGATCGCCGCGATGTGGCCCGCCACCCTCGCACCCAGCATGGTGTTGTTGGCGCGGACATAGGCGTCGTCGGTCGAGACGAAGAAGCGGCCGATCAGAACGTAATAGGCGGTGTAGGATGCAGCCGCGACCACAAGCAGCGCCAGGAAGCCGAACAGGATGAATTTGCGCTTGCCTGATTTCGGCGGTGCTGCGGGCGCAGGTGCGGCGCCCTGCGCGGGTGCTCCCGGCGCAACCACGGGCTTGTCGCCTGGCACGGTCGGCGCCTCGGCCTGACGACGCTTTTCCTCGGCCACATGCGTGCGAAGCTGTTCGCCCATACCGGCCTCGCGCTCGCCTTCGGTCTCGCGCCCGATCTCGCGCCCGATTTCTTGCACCTCGGCACGAACAACGCGCGCGGCCTGGTCTCTCGCAACGGCCATCAAGGCCTCCCCACTCAAAAATGTCGCGAGGCGACAGCGCAGAAATCCCCGCGCCCATCGCATCGCACGATCTACAATTATCATTGACCGAACGGTTCGGTCAATATATTTTCGCAACTGCGATATCCTTAGAGTGGCGGTCCCTTCCAGAATCTTTCTAGTATCTAAATCTTGGCGAGAAGCTAAACCAATGGTTGCAGTCGACCAACCTTCCCTTCACCTCGTCGCCGACGAGGAGGGCTCGAAGCGCCGCCAGATCCTGGAAGGTGCCCGTAAGGTATTCATGGATCTGGGTTTTGACGGCGCCAGCATGGGCGAGATCGCCCGCGCCGCCGGCGTCTCCAAGGGTACGCTGTATGTTTACTTCGCCGACAAGAGCCGGCTGTTCGAGGCCATTGTCGAAGAAGAGAAGCTGGAACAAGGCAAGAACGCTTTCAATTTCGACCCCGACCGCGACGTCGATACCACCCTGCCCGAGTTTGGCCGGGCCTACATCACCGTGCTGTGCCGGCCGGGCGGCGGCTCGGCACTCCGCACCGTCATGGCGATTGCCGAGCGGATGCCCGAGGTCGGCAGCCGGTTCTATACCAACGTGATCGCCATGACCGTCGACCGCTTCGCGACCTATCTCGAGGCGCGCGCGCGTCTCGGCGAGCTTGTGATCGACGACTACACGCTCGCTGCCTGGCAGTTCATGCAGATGTGCCAGTCGACGCTGTTTCAGGCGTTCATCTTCCAGGCCAAGCCGTCGCCCTCGCCCGATCAGATCGCAAAAGTCGTCGACAGTGCCACGCGCGTATTCTTCGCGGCGTACCGGCCGAAGGCGGGGTGAGAGCGGCTCAGCTTCGTCAAGCAAGCCACGATTTCAGGCTGAGCAAAGGCGCAAGGCGCCGACCATACGATCCGCTTCGATTGTCAAACATCTCATTCGATGTCGTCGTCCGGCTTGCCGCCTTCGCTAAAGCTTCGGCCTAACGGGGCCGTGGCCTCGCCGGAGCCTTGGCGTAGGCGGGACCGGACGACCCAGTATTCCAGAGACATCTCGGCTCTGACGTCTCTGGAATACTAGATGCCCCGCCTGCGCGGGGCATGACATCGGAGAGGATGGTCAATTTGGTGCGGTCAAAAAAAGGCCCCGGACGATGCCGGGGCTGCCCAGTTCGGGAGAAAGTCAGTAGCGGGCCGCGACCGGCGGTGCACCCCAGTTGAAGTGGTAGTTGATGCGCGCGGTGACCAGGTCGACGTCCTGACGGATCGAATCGGTGCGGAATACGGCGCCGGCCGGGATGCCGGCCAAAACGCCTGCCGATGTGGTGGTGATGCTGTGGTGACCCATGAAAAGGTGATCGTACTCGACCGCAACCGACCAATTCGGTGCGAACCCGACTTCGACGCCCGTTCCGACGACACCACCCCAGCGTGTTTCATTCGCCGAATCGAACAGCGCGCCCGTGGCGGTCACCGTACCTCGGTATCTGTCATCGGTTACAGCCGCGCCGCCCTTCACATACCAAAGGACGTTGTTCCAGGCATAGCCGACCTGGCCGGTGAACAAGCCGAACGCTTCCACCTTGGAATTGTTGGTCCAGGCGGGAATGAACAAGCTGGTATTAGATGCCGTCAAATCAGCCCAGTCGCCCTGCGCTTCCAGACCGAACACCCAATTGGTGCTCTGCCAACGGTATCCAATCTGACCGCCAACCACTCCGCCGCTCGCATCGTGACAACCTTCACGGAAGGAGGCGACAGGTCCACGGAAGCTCGTGACATCCCAGCATTTGTTGCTCCAGCCACCGCCGCCGTTGGCACCGATATAGAAGCCGCTCCAATTATAGATCACGGGAAGCGGCGGAGGCGGCGGTGCCTTGACGGCCATATCTGCAGCCGAGGCGGAACCTGCCATTCCCAATAGTGCCAAGCCAACGCTACCCAAGTACAACTTCTTCATATGTCCCTCCTGGTCCCCGGCGCCCCGGGTTGTTGCTTTCCGACTCGCAGAATAGTGCCCAAGGCCGGCTCTCCCCGTAACCCAAATACAACAGGCATTTATTCAATTGCGGCGTGCAGAAGGCACTATGCACAATTGATTACATTGAGGCAGTTTGCTGCCTGCGGCGCAGACGATGGTGTATGCGCGATTTGATCGGGTGCGGGATTCCGCGACGACAATCATTTTTCGGAAAAATGGAAGCCATGATTTTTGGGCCGACAAATCAGTTCGCGCCCTACTGCGACAAGCCGATCTTTCCAGCGCCGACACGCCGCCAGACAAGCTCCATCAAACGGCAACGAGACCGAACACGCCGCCAATGACGACGTTGGCCACGCGCTCTTCTGCAATTCCGCTTGCCCCTCCCGCGAAGGACGCCGCGAGCGCGATGAAGAAGCAACGCGCGCCGAAACCCACCGCGTAGCGGGAGAAGGCGATCAGCGTCAGCGTTGCGCCGAGGACTGCGAACGAATAGCCGACGCGGCTTTGCGGCAGTTCGACTCCGAGCAGCAAGCCGAGTGGCGCGCCGATGAGGGCTCCGATCGCTCTCAGCTTCAGCTTGCCGGTGACCGCCGTGAGGTCGCCAACCACGACGCTCGCGGCCGACCATATCACCCATTGCCCCTGCGCAAGATTGAGCACCTCAACCAGAGCCGCCGCGGCGAAGACCGCGAGCGCAGTCGCGGCGGCAGGCAGCAGCCACTCGGCCGAGGCAGATCCATAATGGGGCGGCACAGCGTCATCACGATGGCGCCCGTCCACCATCTGTACGCAGCAGACAAGGACCAGTGCGATCGGCGAAGCCGCAACGATGATGCCCGCATGGCGCAGCGCTTCCGAGGCGCCGGCCCCCTCTCGTACTTCGCAGGCGAGATAGACGGCCGGGATGAACACCCAATTGCCCAGGGTACGCAAGGCATCGCCATAACGCGTCACCGCCACGGCAAGGAACGCCGCGAGGGCCGTGAGCGACACAAACAGCGGCTTGATGGGAGCGGCGAGGAACAATGCGCCGAAGGTGACGAGGATCGCGAGATAGTGCAGCACGACCGTCCGCGGGGCGAGCCCAAGCTTCAGCGCAGGAATAAGCAGCGAGATCGCAATCAGGCCCAGATTGAGCACGGCCGGCTCGCGCAGGAAAGAATAGGCGATCACCAGCGGGCCGATCACGGCGAGCGCCCACAAGAGCTCACTGCTGTTGATCTCCTTACGCAGGAAATCTCTGAGCCTCGTAGCAGGCGCAATTGTCTGCGGACTCACGCGTGCACCAGATCATCAAGGAGAACATGAGATGGCCGTAGGGCTCCTGATTATATCAGGACGCCCTTGCCTCCAATGACAAGATAACCGCCGGGAGTGACACGAGAGAGGCGAGATACCGCGGTCGTCGCCCAGGTCCGCTTTTCCTCGAAGGCCGCTTTCCCTGGACGACCCTGATCCTCACTGCGCGCGCATGCGCGCGATCATACGGCAGAGATGGGAGAACCAGATCAGCACCGAGACTGCGAGCAGGAAGAGCTGAATGCGGTCGATGTCGGCGGCTTCGAGCGGGCCGAACTCGAACGCCGGCGGGATGTAGGCCCACCACACGATGACGACGGCGGAGAGCGCCGTGAATCCGCCGGCGGGAACGCCCGCGATCAGCGAGGCCAACAAGATCGCGGGGACGAAGGGCGCGAAGTCGAGCTCGATGCCAAAGGACGCCAGCACGGCGCGGATCGCAACCGCCATGGCGACGCCGATCAATGCGACCAGCAAGGCCTGGGGCGACCATGGATTCAATCGCAGCCAGTACTCGGAACGAAGCAGCACGGTTTGTTTCCCCCAAACCAGGTTGTTGGCGCGGAGCTAACACCGGAATGGTGCTCCAGCGCAATAGGTGGAACCCAAGTCTGGAACAAGTCTCAGGTCCGGCCGTTTTTGCTGCAGCGCGCAAGAAGTTAACCTGGAAATGTCCTGAGGCCCGATGCCGGTAGGCGATATCAGTACCTCGCGGGCAAACCGCGCGCTCGATGCTGCGAATTTCTTCCTTGCGGATGTGCGCGACGGCCTTGGGCCCTATCTCTCTCTCGGTCTATCTCCTGACCGAGCAGAAATGGGACGAGGCACGGATCGGCATCGTGATGTCGGTCGCGACCATTGCCGGGAGCGTGGCTTGTAGGCGCGGCATAAGGCCTACGAATTTGCACAACAGCGCCGGCACCGATCACCTTGCCGGCGCGCGAGCAGCCCGGACTGATGCGACATTCGGGCGCATACGCACGAAGCCATCATCCATCCGTGATTTGACATTTCATTCTCATTTGTCAAATCTGACAAAATGCAGGCCAAGCCTCCACCCGCCAAGTCCCTTTCGGTCAAGGCCCCTCCCCAGGACCGCATCCTCGACGCCGCCATGCGCGTGTTCGGCCGCCACGGCTTCCGCCGCTCCTCGATCGAACAGGCGGCGGAAGAGGCCGGGCTGACGCGGCAGGCGCTGTACCACCACTTCGCCTCCAAGGAGGCGCTGTTCCGCGCGGTGATCGAGCGGCTCTACGAGCAGGGGCTGGAGGCCGAAATCGCGGCGGCGAAGGCGGCCGAAGAAGCCGGCCTCGAGCTCGCCGACATTCTGGTCGCCGAGATCGGCGCGCGGATGCAGTCGCTGTTCGCTTCGCTCAAGGACTCGCCCCATACCGAGGAGCTGTTTTCCGAACACCTCGCGCAGGCGCGCGACCTCTACCAGAGCTATTCGACCCGTTTCGCCGACGAGATCGCAACGACGATCGCGCGGGTGTGCCGCAAGCGCAAACTCACGCTCTCAAGCGGCATCACCGTGCGCGAGCTCGCGCGCTGCGTCGAGATGGCGATCCACGGCACCAAATCCGCTTTCCCTTCCATGCAGCCGGTCGATGCGTTCCTGAAACAGCTCGAGACCATGCTGCGTATGCTGATCGCCGGCGCGATGGCGCCAACCGCGAAGAAGTCCCCACGCAAAACGGGAGTTCGAAAATGACCACCACCACTATCAATGGACGACCCCAGGCGCTACCCGACGACCCGGATGCGCTCATGATCGACGTGATCCGCGACTGCGGGCTCACCGGCACCAAGCTCGTCTGCGGCTCCGGCGTGTGCGGCGCCTGCACCGTGCTGCTCGACGGCGCACCCGTCGTGAGCTGCCTGTTGCCGGCGCAAGCCGCCAGCGGCAAATCGCTCACGACGGTGGAAGGCGTCGGCGCAATCGGATTGCATCCGGTGCAGAAGGCCTTCATGGCGCACGACGCCCTGCAATGCGGCTTCTGCACGCCCGGCTATGTCGTGGAAGCCACCGCCTTCCATGACCACTGGCGCGCGACCAAAGGTACGGCTGTGCCCTCGCGCGAGGAGATCGCCGCGGCGCTGTCGGGACATCTCTGCCGCTGCGGCGCCTATGAGGGCATTTATCGTGCTGTCGCGGAGGCCTGCGCCGGCCGCTTCGACGGCAACGATCCGATCGCGCCGCGTCTGGAAGCCCGCGACAAGGTGACGGGACTGGCGCGCTACACCGTCGACATCCAGCATGACGGCCAGCTCGAAGGTGTCATCCTGCGCGCGCACGTCGCGCACGCGAAGATCACCGGCCTCGATCTGGCGCCTGCGCGCGCCATTCCCGGCGTCGCCGCGGTCGTCCCGCTGCTGGAAGAGGACAACATGGTCCGCTTCGTCGGCGCGCCGATTGCGGCCGTCGCCGCCAGGGATCGCCGCACCGCGCTGCGAGCGATCGCCGCGATCACCTTCAAGCCCGAACAATTGCCGGCGGTGATCGGGCTCGATGCGGCGCGGCGCGATGATGCGCCCATCGTGTTCGAAAAGAAGGACCGCAAGCGCGCCGGCAATGTGTCCGAAGGCGCCGGCGGCGCGCCGGTGTCGTGGAAGGGCAATGTGCGCGGGCCTTCGGCGCCGTTCTCGCAGAAAGCCAAACAGGCCAAGAGCTGGCTTGACGAGGCGCGCGAGGCACGCAACCCGCTGCTCGTGGAAGAAACCTTCCGCGTCTCGACGCAGCAGCACGCGAGTCTTGAACCGCATGCCGCGGTGGCCAAGTTCGACGGCGATCAGCTCACCGTGCATATCTCGACCCAGGCCATTCACGAGAGCATGGAAAAGATCGCCAAGCGTTATCACCTTCCCCACGACAAGGTGCACGTGATCGCCGATCACGTCGGCGGCGGGTTCGGCTCCAAGGGCAGCGTTGGCCTGGAAACCATTGCCGCCATCGAGCTTGCGCGCGCCGCGAAAGCGCCGGTGCGCGTCGCCTTCGACCGCGAGGAAGAACTTTCCGTCACCGGCTATCGTCCAGCCGCCGAATTGAAGCTGTCCCTGCTGCCTTCGACGGAAGGCCGCCTCAAGGCGCTGTCCCTCACCGCGCATGCCGACACCGGCGCCGCCGTGAACTCGCTGATCGCGGGGCTGGCGCGGCTGATCTATCCGGCGGAGGCGAAAGAGCTCGTCGACTTCGACGTGCTCAGCAACCTGCCGCCCGGCGCGCCGTTCCGCGGGCCCGGCGGTCCGCCGATGTCCTTTGCGCTGGAGCAGGCGGTCGACGAAGTCGCGCTGCGGATGAAGGTCGATCCGATTCACTTGCGCAAGCTCTGGGATCCCGATCCCAACCGCCAGCGGCTTTACGACTGGGCCGCCGGCCTCGAGGTCTGGCGCAACCGCAAACCGGCCGGCTCGCAAAGCGGCCGCTATCGGCGCGGCGTCGGTATCGCCACCGGCTACTGGCTCTATCTCTGGCAGACCGGCTCCTCGGTGGAACTCGCGATCAAGGGCGGCCGTATCGTCGCAAGCTGCGCGGTGCAGGATATCGGCACCGGCACGCGCAGCGTGATCGCGAACACCGTGGCGAAGGCGTTCGACCTGGAGCCGCAGGATATCGAAGTGCGCATCGGCCGCTCCAATCTGCCGCCGGGACCCGGATCCGGCGGCAGCCGAGTCACCGCCTCGATCGTGCCACCGACATTGCTTGCGATTGACAAATTGAAAACGGAGATCACGCGCACCGCCGCGCGTACGCCGCTTCCCGGCTCCAACGCGCCGTGGCGCGAATTGATCGCGGCCGCCCCCGACGTGGCCGTGTCGGCCAAACGCCAGGAGGACGGCAAGCCGCCGCCGGGCGTGAGACCCGCGCTGCACGAGGCTGGCATCATGGGCCGGGTGTTCGGCTGGGTGCTGCGCCTGATGAACCACATGGTAGTCGGCGCCGGCGTGCCTAGTTCGGTGCAGGTGATGGAGGTCGAGGTCGACACCTGGCTCGGCCATGTGCGCGTGCTCAACGCCTATACCGGACTTGCAATCGGCAAGCTCGCGGCACCAACGCTCGCGCGCAGCCAGGCCGCGGGCGCGGTGATCCAGGGCATCGGTTACGCGCTCTACGAGACGCGCGAGACCGATCCGAGCAGCGGCCACATCCTGAGCGGAAGCATGGACGATTACCGCATCCCAGGGATTGCCGACATGCCGAAACTGGAGGTGCATTTCGACGAGGCCGGCTTCGAGCATGTGCCCGGCGGCAGCGTCGGCATCGGCGAAGTCGCAACCGTGCCGACCTCGCCCGCGATCGCCAACGCCATCCGCAATGCGATCGGTGTCAGGCTGACCGAAATACCATTCCGACCCGATCGTCTGGTCGCCGCGTTGAAAGGAAGGGACGCAGCATGAGTGTCGCCATCATGACCAAAGGCGTACCGGAATTCCGCGCCGGCGGCACCGACATCAGCGAGCGCCGCCGCAGCGGCGTGTCGCAGGGAATGCTGATCGACATCTCCGCCACGGGCTACAGGGCTATATCCTGGGACGACGACGGAGCAGCTCGCATCGGCGCGCTCACAACCATCGCCACCATCGCGGCTGACCCGCGTGTCATCGCCGCCTATCCCGGTATTGCCTTGAGCGCGTCAGTTCTCGCCACGCCGCAGGTGCGCCAGCTGGCAACGCTCGGCGGCAATCTGGCGCAGCGATCGCGCTGCTGGTATTTCCGAAGGGCCGATATCGATTGCCTGAAGAAAGGCGGCAGCACTTGCCCAGCCCGCTCCGGCAATCATCTCTATGGCGTCGCCTTCGATCTCGGCCCGTGCGTCGCGCCGCATCCCTCCACCATGGCGGCGGCGTTGCTTGCCTATGACGCGAGCATCGTCACGGATCGGCGCAACGGATTGACGATTTCCGATCTGCTCGGCGATGGTTCGCTGGCGCACGCCGATCATACGCTTGCAACAGCCGAGATGATCAGGAGCATTGCGCTTCCGGTTCCGCTCGCCGGCGAGCGCGCCGCCTATAAGCGTGCGACCAGCAGAACTCATGCCGAATGGCCGCTGGTGGAACTCTGCGCCCGCGCCGTGATCGCCGACGGCAAGTTCCAGTTCGTGCATCTTGCCGCCGGCGGCATCGCGCCGGTGCCGCTTCGCCTCCATGCTGCGGAAGCCGCGCTCACCGGCAAGGCAGCCAATGCGGCATCGATTGCGGAAGCGGCAAAAGCGGCGACTTCGGGCGCCAAACCATTGCCGATGACGGCCTACAAGCTCGATCTGCTGCAAGGCCTCGTGCGCGATGTCATGGAGCAGCTTGCGGCCTAGAGCATGATCCGGAAAAGTGTGCAGCGGTTTTCCGAAAAGATCATGCTCAATCAAGAATCCAGAGCGCGACGGCGATTCAGCCTGATCCCATTGCGCTCCAGGTACATTCATCGATAAGAAGGCGCGTGCCGAGCCTCCCACCAGACCACGCCCTCGCCTTCGCCATCATCCTCGCCGCGACCTTCGGCGTGATCACCCGCCCGTTTCGCTTGCCCGAAGCGATCTGGGCGGTGGCGGGCGCGGTTCTGCTGGTCGCACTCGGCCTGTTGCCTGTCGCCGATGCGCTGAGCGGCATGCGCAAGGGCGTCGACGTCTATCTGTTCCTGACCGGCATGATGCTGATTGCGGAGCTCGCGCGGCGCGAGGGATTGTTCGACTGGATGGCGGCGCTGGCTGTCGGCCACGCGCGGGGCTCGCCGCAGCGGCTGTTCCTCTTGGTCTATCTGGTAGGAACGGTCGTGACCGTGCTGCTCTCCAATGATGCCACCGCGATCGTGCTGACACCCGCGGTCTATGCCGCGACGCGCGCGGCCGGTGCAACGCCGCTGCCCTATCTCTTCGTCTGCGCCTTCATTGCCAATGCCGCCAGCTTCGTGCTGCCGATCTCCAATCCCGCCAATCTCGTGGTCTTTGGCACGCGCATGCCGCATCTCGTCGAATGGCTGCGGCAGTTCGCGTTGCCTTCGATTGCGTCGATTGTTGCGACCTATGTCGTCCTCCGCCTGGCGCTGCGCCGCGCGCTCAACGAGGAGCAGCTCGAGCGCGATGTGAAGCGGCCGGTGCTGAGCCACGAAGGCAAGCTCACGGCCTACGGCATCGCTGCGATCGGAATCGTGCTGATCACAGCCTCCGCGCTCGACGTCCAGCTCGGCCTGCCGACCTTTCTCTGCGGCGTCATCACCGCAGCCCTCGTGCTGCTGCTCAGCCGGCAATCGCCCTGGCCGCTGCTGAAGGGCGTTTCCTGGGGCGTGCTGCCGCTGGTCGCCGGCCTCTTTGTCATGGTCGAGGAACTGATCCGCACCGGCGTCATCGCGCAGCTGAGCGCGCTGCTCCATGAGGCCGTCGCGCAATCGGTGGCGAAGGCGATGTGGAGCGTCGGCATTGCGACTGCGATCGCCGACAACGTCGCCAACAATCTGCCGGTCGGGCTCGTGGCCGGCTCGGTCGCGAGCAGCGATCACCTGCCGCAGGCGGTGACGGGCGCCATCCTGATCGGCGTCGATCTCGGGCCGAATCTGTCCGTCACCGGATCGCTCGCGACCATCCTGTGGCTGGTCGCGCTCCGCCGCGAAGGCCTCGAGGTCAGCGCGTGGCGCTTTCTGAAGCTGGGTTGGCTGGTGATGTTTCCGGCGCTGATTTTGGCGCTGGCCGCTTTAGCGGTTTGGTAGCCGGCGCGAGCGCGTCGGCAATGACACGACGCGCCATATCGAGGCTGGTGCAGATCAGGATGGATTCCTGCTCGGTGCCGACGATGACGCGTGAATCGATTTCAGTGATGCGATAGGCGGGCATGAGCGGTCCTCCGTCCCAGTGCACGACCAATCAAGTGCGGCGGCGTTATTCCTGCCGACTGTGGCGAGCTTGTGCCCGCAAACGTGAAGAGGAAAAACGGCGTGAGCGAATGATTAACGGAATAGAACAGCGATCCGGAAAGCGCAGAAATCGCAGGGCGCGCCCGATTCCGGCAGCTCCCATCCCTCGGAAACAGCCGTGCCGAACCCGTTGGCGGCACGGCGCCGAATCAGCAGCTAGACCTATGGCTTGACGTAGCTCCAGCCCTCTTCCTCGCGCTGCATCACGCGCACCACGCCGGACGGAACGATCTCGGCCTGCGGAATAATCGGAATGTCCTTGTCCTCGGCCTTGCGCATGTTCTCGCGCGTGATGCCGCAGGCCTTGAATGACACCTCTGGAGTGCTCAGCGCCATTGTCTCGATGCGGGCTTTGACCGGCGAAGTATCGTCGCGCAACATGTTCAGGCCAGGTCCGAACGTGACCACCTCGATTTTGACCGGCTCGCCGATCTTCTCGTAATACTGAGCGACGTTGGTTGCGTTATTTAGAGTGAGATTCATCGCCGCGGCGTCGTTGGTGTTCACCTGCAGGATCAGACGATGTTCCTTGGGTACCGCCGCCTGCGCGGCGAGCGCCACGGTAGACTTCTTGGCCTGCGCGGCGGCCGCGGATTTCGCGGGCTTCGTGGTCTTGCCGGTCGCGAGCGCCGTCTTGGCGCGCGGCTGCTCGGATTCCGCTGCCGTGGCCAGGCAGTTCGTCACCAGCAGCGCCACCGCGCCTGCCGCCGCGATGCTCGCTATGTACCGAAGCCTACGCATTTTCCGTCTCCTGTGGAACGCTGTTACTCATTGATCGTCAGTTGTTGGGTTTGGCGAGAAGATGCGGCCAGTTACAGGTCGCACCGATCTTCGCCCGCAAAGTGTCCAGCCCGTTGAGCGAAAAGCTTCCCTGCAAGGAGCTTCCCTTCAACGACATGATCAGCACCGCTAGTTCGCCCTCGGCCGGAAGCGACCGCAGCAGCGCACCCGCGTCGCCTTTGAACCCGACGCCGTCACCAAAGGCCGGAACGACGCCTCCGAACCGAACCGCCTGGCCGTCGTTCACGCGATAGGAGACGAAGTAGTGATCGCCTGTGTCGGTGATCTCCGGCCCCGACACGGCGAGCTCGGAGCGTCCGTTGCGGCAGCGTATCGACAATCGCAACGGCGGGCTGCCCGCGATCGGGCGCGAGGAGGTCGTCGCCGTCGCAATCGGCGAATAGTCGACCGGAGACGTCGTCTGGCTGATGACCCAGTCACCGCCCGGCCGGGTCGCATCCTGTGCTGAGGCGATCCCGCTCACGAGAGCGAATGCGATTGGAAGCAGGCGTACCGCGCTTTTCACCTTGAAACCTGTATTACTGCGAAGCCTGACTCGGACGCGGGTGGTGATCAAGCCACGCCTGCACCGCCGGGGAGCGCGTCAGCCCCTGGACGCTGGCAGCCAGATTGATCGCTCTCCATTGCGGATCGAAGCCCGGCTCCTGCAGCTTGCTGAATCGCGTGAACAGATAGTCGACAAAGCGTGCGACGCGACCATAGCGATCCGAATTGGCCGGCCAATTGAACGAGACCAGCGCCGTCTGCACCGCGACCGTGTCGATGCGCTCTCCCGGCTTGATCAGGTTGGGATAGTCGGTCGATTCGAGCCTGGACGGAAGGTAGTAGTCCTCCAGCTTGTTGTTGTATGGCACCGGAAGAAACTTGAAGCCCGGATCGAAGTGCCCGCGCACGAAAGCGTCGACCGGCTTTCCTGTGACGAACACCACCGCCGCCATCCCGTTCTCGCCTTTGCGCATCTGTTCGAGCGCGACCTGATGCGGAATGAACGTCTTGTCGACATCGAGCCCGAGACGGCTGAAGATCAGCGGTCCGGTATAGGCGGCTGCGGTGCCCAGCGTGTTGAAATTCACCTTCTTGCCGACGAGGTCGTTCAGGCTGTGGATCTCCGGCCGGACGAAGACATGCAGCTCGGACGGGAACAGATTGAGCACGTAGTTGATCTTGTTTTGAATGTCCGGCACCTGGTTCTTGTACTCGTCGAGCGAGTCAGAATTGATGATCGCGACATCGACGCCGCGCAGATAGAGCAGCGAATTGACATTTTCCGTCGGCCCGCGCGTGACAATCGGCAGGACGTGCATGTTGTTCCCGTCGTCGACAACCCTCGCCATCTCCGAGGCAAGACGGATCGGCGCGCCTTCCAGAAGTCCCGCGGCAAGGCCGACCGTCCAGGCGTTGATGGCCTCCCTCGGATTTGGGTTGGCGGCAGCCTCCTGCGGCTTTGGCGGCGGACTTGGCTGATGCAGGCGAAGCGGGCGCGCATTCGTCGATTGCGCCCCCACCAGGGACGGCTGGAGCACCGAGAGCAGCACAGTCATCATGGCAAGCAAGAACAGCAGGCGGGGTATTCTCAATCCACTCATCGACCAACTCCGTAGGCAGCACGGCCGACACATCAGCCGAGCCGATGTCCCCTCGCGCGAGGGAACGTGCGCCGTCGTCGCATCGGCGCGCGTCACAATTTAGGCAGACGCGCCCGATTCTAATCTTTTTATGAGCACGTGGTTGTACTTAGGATGTTATGCACGTAGCTGCACTTATGAATTTATGCACGCTGTCGCACAGATGATCGCGCACGAAGCTGCGGTCGCGACAGCTTGTCCGGTTCCCGGACCTAATCGTCCTGCGCGTCGTCTTCGTCGGATTTGCGCCGCTGTGAGCTTTCCTTCTTGCCGCCGAGCGAGCCCGTGACATAGGGCTCGCGGCCGCGCGAGGCGTAGGAGTTGCGGCCCCCCGCGCGCGCGGCGACTTCCTCACCGGATACAGGAGCCGGCTCGCAGATGTAGCGGCGGGTGGCACGGCGCATCAGGTCCACGTGGATATGGTCGTAATGATAGACGTTCGAGCCCGGTGCCAGCACCGTATTGAACTCGCGGCAGGCGGCGCCTTGCACGTCGCGCAAGAAGCCCTGCTCCTCGGGCAGGCCGTGCCAGCCGTCCTTCACCGTGATGCGGCGGCCGTCGGCCAGCGTGAAGGCGGCGATGTCGAGCGCATTGCCGAAGGCGTGCTCGGAGATGTGCGAGTTCGGATTGCCGTTCATGCCGCGGCAGGAATAGGCGGATATCTGCTTGATCTCGACCACGCGCGAGTTGAACCAGCGCTGCGCGGCGGGCTGCACGGAATCGGCGAGCCAGCGGTCGAGCACCGAGACGATCGGACAGGCCAGCGTCGCGGCCGGCTTCACCGCGACCGGGCCGACGGCCTCGATCGGCGTGCCGCGCGAGGGCCCGAGTGGAGGCATCGGCTGCTGCGAAGCGGGCGCGTCATAACGGTCACGCGGCGGATAGGCCTGCGATGACGGATAGGATTGCTGCGCCGGATAGGGCGAGCGGACGATGCCGTCGCGCTGGCCAGGCGCGCCTTCCGGCGGCAAATTGATTTCATCCTCATCCGGCGCAACGCCGGGCGCCTGCAGCGAGATCGGCGCGTTGGAAGGCGTGCCATAGCTGGGCTGGCCGACCGCCGTTTCCGGATAGGTCGAGCGCTGCGGATAGGTCTGCTGCGGATAGGGTTGCGAGGACGGATAGCCTTGCTGCGGAGGCGGCTGCGATACCGGCCAGCGCGGCTGGTTGCCGATATTGGCCGGCGGACGCGGATCATCGTCCGCGAAGCCGTAGGTCGAGCTCGGTTCACCCAGCGCCGAAACCTTCAGCGGAAATTCGGCGCCGCAGACGCCGGGGCCGGAGATCGGATCGATCCGGACGAGTTCGGCGCTCTCTTTCACCGCGCCCGATTTCAGGCACGCCTCCTCGGCCTCGGCCCTCCATGGCTCACGCTCGGCGGACTGAAAAAATCCGCGGCCGCAACCCGCTAGCGAAACGAGGACGACAGAGCCGACGAGATACAAACGAACTCCGCGCGTCATCGCGCGACCTTCGACGATTTTACTTAAAGACTTATCAACGCGTTGATTTCATGAGTCTTTAACCATGCGCGGGGAAACGCACGGCGCACCGGTAGCGATTAAGGTTTGCAGCGCAGCTCAATGACGCGATGGACCAAACTGTGACATCGCCCGCAACTCAATCCAGATTGCGTGCAACAGCACCCGCGGGAGATTTACCCGCCAACAAAAGCCCCGGACAGACGCCGGGGCCCAGGTATGGAGCAGGCTCTACTTCGCTGCCGGAGCAGAGTTTCCCATGCTCCCAGGGTGCGCGGATCGACCATGATTGACGCTGTGATGATGGGTGCCCTTGTGGTGGAGGCGAGTCATCTGGGCATCGCGGGCAAAGGTGGCGGTTGAGCCGGTCGCGATACACGCGATGCCAATGATTACTGAGGCGGCAATCAAGACGATGGTACGAAGCAACATAACCCATTCCTCCCTGATTATAATGCCAAGCCTACCCTTTGGTGACTTTAGCTTCTGCGGGGCGCATCGTCTAGGATCGTCACGCTCGCGGCTCGTCTTCTGCCATGACGAGTCCGATGAGACATCGGAAATTCGAGCAGTCGGGGCGGTGATGCCGCCGGCTCTCAGCGCTTGTCGTCGTTGAGGAATTTCACCACCGCGCTCGGGCGCAGGAACAGACGGCCGTGGGCGGGCGCGGCGAGCGAGCCGACGGCGCGATAGACCATATCGGGACGGCCGCGCGTCGCCGCGCGCAAATTCGCTTCGCCGGCCTCGCGTTCACCCATCTCCATCAGGCACACCGCGAAATCCGCGCGCGTTGCGGCGTCATCGGGTCTAACCGCCAGCACATGGCGGTAGGCATCGGCGGCTGCGGCATATTCGCCGTCGAGCAGCATGATGCGCGCCAGCAGCGCGACGATGTCCGGCCGCCCCGGCGCCGCAGCGAGTGCTTCCGTCAGCACCGCTCGTGCCTTTCCCCGCGCATTGCGACCGAGATAAAGCGTCGCAAGATCAAGCTGTAGTTCGGCGATGTTGCCGGACTGCGCGAGGCACTCTTCGAGCACTTTAATCGCAGCTTCGATCTCGCCGCGCTTGCTCAACCGGGCCGCCAGCTCGCGAAACGCCGGCGGAAAAATCGGACGCCGCGCCGTGGTCTTGCGCAATTGCACGAGCGCGTCCTCATCGTGGCCGCTGGAAGCAAGTGCGATCGCAAACAATGTCTCGAGCGAAGGATCGCCGCTGCGCCGCGCCGCCTTCTCCAGCGGGGAGACCGCCTCCTCCGCGCGATTCTGCGCCAGCAAGGCCTGACCGAGCAGCGAAGCGGCCATCACATTGGCGCGCTCGGCCTTCAGTACTTCGGATGCAAGCCGCTCGGCTTCGCCGGGCTGGTTCATGCGCAGCGCGAGGCCCGCGCGCTCCAACGCTTCGCCGCTGCGGCTGTTCGCCGGCCGCTTCACGCGCGGAATTGCCGCCGATAGAGGCCGCTCTCGCGGGTGATCGCCGCAGTGAGATCGTGCACGCGCTGCGTCTCGTCTGCCGTGAACGATGCGGTGCGCATGGTCCAATCGCCGCGCTTGACCGGCACGCAATGCGCGACCGGCGTCCCCTTCGGCAGCACGCCGGAGAAATCAGGATCGTTCCAGCGCGCGGGAAAATGAATCCAGTTGTCGTGATAGCGGTCGCAATCGACAAGCCCGGTCAGCGTGGTGAAGGGAAGGTCGAGGCGGTTCATCGGATGGGTGAACAGCACCGAGTAACCCTCAGGCGCCTCGATGGTCCAAAGAGAATGGAATTTGATCAGGAAGCGATCAGGCTCGAACAGCGGCGTGCCGCTCACCTGGTTCGGCCCATGGAAACTGACCGGCGCGCGCACAAAGCTCAGCGATCCACCGGGCGGCAGCGCGTCGTTGTCCCAGCTGATCTCGCCGTTCTCGATCTTGAGATCGCAGATCAGCGGCATCAGGAAGCCGTGCGTCATCGCGTCCACGAAGGGCGGGCAGCGCTTGACAGTATCTTCCTGATGCAGGTTCAGCTCATTGACTGCCTGGGGCGGCATGGTCCTGAGCCAGTCGGGAAGTGAGGAGGAAGCCGGTACCGGCGGCGGAATCCTACCCTCCAGCTCCGCAGGGCAGCGGAACGTCAGGGTCAACTGTTGTTCGTCAGTACGCACGCTTGTTCTTGTTGCTGTTTTTGTTGTTGTTTGCGTATCGAAATCAAGAAAGGTGCGCCGTCATATCATGACGGGGGCGTGCGGACGCGATCACAATGTCATGAGCGGACCCGCGCCACCGTCTCGTGGGAGGAGATCAGGTCATCAGCGCTGGCCGGCTTCTGCTCGATCCGGGTCCAATTGTTGCCGGAGCAGAAGAACGAGCCGACCGCGCAGGCCTCGACGCGCAGGGTCTTGCCGTCCTTCAGCGTCATCGTGCCGTAATAGCTGTTGCCGCTGGCACGGCTGTAGACATTGCCGGTCCACTCCGTGTCGTTCTTCGGCTTCATGTTGATCAGGACGGTCTCGCCCTTGGTATGGGTCGCGGCATCCAGCACAAAACCGCACAGCGACGTACCGCAGGTCTCGATGCGGACCAGGTTGGTCTTGGCCTCGGTCTGCCAGTCGCCGATCGGCGTGTCGCCATCGCTCTCGGCTTCTTCCACGCGTGCCGGTGGCTGTGGTTTGGGCTGCTCCACCTTGGCCGGCGGCGGAGGCAGCGGCGCAGGCGGCGGAAGTAGCGCGGTGGAAGGCGCGGAGGCCAGTGCAGGCGCGGGCATCGGCGCCGGCTGCGCCTGCACGGGCGGCGGTGCGGGCTGCGCCGGCGCCTGAACCGGCTGGATTGCGGGCTGCACCGTCACAACAGCCGGCGCGATTGGCGCGCGCGGCGCCACTGGGGCGGTTTGTACCGGTGCGGGCAAGGGCTGTGCCTGGGCGGGAGCCGGAGGTGCCACGGCAGCGGGGGCGCGATCGCGCACGGTCGCGACCTCATCGTCGTCGCGATCGCGCCGATTGTGCCGGTCGCCGACCAGCACCGAAACGCATGACAGCGAGCGGCAATGCCGCGCGGCTTCGATATGGATGTCGTGGCCGCGGAAGACGAATGAATAATCCCGGGCAAAGGCAGGCGAACCGAGCACCATCAACCCCACCAGCCAGACCAATCGCTTCATCGAAGCCTCCTCCCCCTGCCATCGAGCCAGGCTAGGTCCGATGAGCCGGTTTGGATGTGACCTGAGTCACGCGTGCGTGGCCGTGCCGGCAAATCGGCGTCCTCGCGTTGAACCACTCGCTGTGACGCCAATCACAGAAGCACTGATGCTACGGGCGTAGCGTCCGCCCACGTTCAACAGCCCAACCTCAACAGCCTAACCTTGGATGGAGGCTCCGATGAAAAAGACGTTTTATCTCGCCGCAGCGGCCGCGCTGCTGATGGCGTCAACCAACGCGCATGCCGGCAACGGAATCTCCTTCGAGATCGATGGGCAGAAGATCCACATCGAGGCGGCGCGCAATTGCAACTCACTGTCGTGCCTTTCGGTCAGCAACAACGGCTCGGCCGTCAACCTGAAGAACATCAATCTCAAGGGCAAGAAGTCCAGCGATGACGACGATGATGTCGCCACCACTTCTGCCCCCGCCAAGGCGCAGCCCGCGCAAGCGCCGGCCCCTGCTCCGCTCCCGGTCGCGAACAACCCGCCTCCGCCTGCCCCGCTCCCGCCGGCGCCGGTCGCGAACAATGTCCCGCCGCCCGCTCCGCCGACGCCCGCAACCGACAACGGGTCGCGCGAGCGCCTGTCCGGCCTGCCCGCGACGACCAGCGACGCGCGCGCCCCAGCCGCCACGACCGCTGCGGCGCCAGTCGCCCCGGCGCCGGTTGCGAACGCCGCTCCGCCGGTTCAGCAGGCAGCTCCGCCGGCCGCGGCACCGACCACGCCGGTCGGCCTGTGGCAGACCGCCGACGACAAGGGCAACGTGCGCATCGAGCAGTGCGGCGCCAATCTGTGCGGCTACTCCGAGCACACCAATGAGAAGATCCTGATCAACATGAAGCCGTCCGACAGCAAATGGACTGGCCGCATCCACGATCCGGATTCCGGCAGCAATTACGACTCCACGATCGCGATGAAGGGTCCGAACATCCTCAAAGTCCAGGGCTGCGCCTTCGGCGGCCTGTTCTGCGGCGGCCAGACCTGGAAGCGCATCAGCTAACTGTTTCCTCCCGAAGACTGAAAACCCCGCGACATTCGTCGCGGGGTGTTTTTTTGCGCGGCTGCGGCCAGCCTGCGATGAAACAATCGCCACGCCCGACGAAACCGTTTCGGGCACGCCGTGAAGACATCCCGAAACGGTCGCCGCCTACATCTCCGACCCGACAGCGGGCGCCGATGCGGCGCCCTTCGCGTAAAATGCAGGGGATTCTCATGGCTTTCGCCGGATCGAAGATGAACAACGGCAAGCTGCTGGCCGCGATCGCTTTCGCGCTCGGCCTGCTCACCAGCAGTGCTTACGCCTACACGCCGGACCAGCAGCAGATGTGCTCGGGCGATGCGATGCGGCTTTGCGGCGAGTACATTCCCGACGTCGATCGCATCACCGCCTGCATGATCCGGAAATATTCGCAGTTGAGCAGCGGCTGCCAGGCGGTGTTCGAAGCACCGTCACCCGTGCCAGCACCGGCGCCGAACACGACGGCATCCACGGCCAAGCCGGGCAAGCCGCTCAGCCTCACGCCGAACATGAAGCGCAGCTAGGCTGCGCTCACTTCGCGAATGCGATCAGCGTGCAAATCGCGTGAAGGCCAGATCGTGGTCTTTCACATGCGCGGCTCCTTCAGGCCAGCGCGTCGATGTCGGCGACGGCTTGTGCGAATGCCTGCGGGGCCTCCTGCGGCAGATTGTGACCGATGCCACCCTTGATATCGCGATGCTCGTACTTGCCGGAAAACTTCTTGGCATAGGCCGCCGGCGGCGGATGCGGCGCGCCATTGGCGTCGCCCTCCATCGTGATGGTCGGCACGGTGATGACAGGGGTGGCGGCGATGATCTTGTCGAGCTCGGCATAACGCGCCTCGCCTTCGGCAAGCGCGATACGCCAGCGGTAATTATGAATCACGATCGCGACATGATCGGGATTTTCGAACGACTTCGCACTGCGGTCGTAGGTCGCGTCATCGAACTTCCATTGCGGCGAGGCGAGCTGCCAGATCAGCTTCGAGAAATCATGGCGGTATTTCTCATAGCCTTCCCTGCCCCGCTCGGTCGCGAAATAAAACTGGTACCACCATTGCAGCTCGGCCGACGGCGGCAACGGCATCTTGCCGGACTCCTGGCTCGAGATCAGATAGCCGCTGACCGAGACCATGCCCTTGCAGCGCTCGGGGTAAGCGGCTGCGATGATATTCGCCGTTCTCGCGCCCCAATCGAAGCCGGCAAGCGTAGCCTTCTGGATCTTCAACGCATCCATCAGCGCGACGATATCGGCGGCGACTGCCGAGGGCTGACCATTCCGGAACGTGTCGCTGGCAAGGAAGCGGGTCGTGCCATATCCGCGCAAATAAGGCACGATGACACGGTAGCCGGCCTTCGCAAGCAGCGGCGTGACATCGGCGAAGCTGTAGATGTCATAGGGCCAGCCGTGCAACAGAATCACGGCGGGGCCGTCGGCCGGGCCCGCCTCGGCATAGCCGACATTCAACAACCCGGCGTCGATCTGCTTCAGCGGCGCGAAGGACGTATTGGTTCCCGGCTTGATCGCGGGCAATGCCGGCTTCGCCTTGGTCTCGGCGCCTGCAGCGCCGACCGTACCGAACTGGGCGGCTGCGAATGCCGCCGCGGCGACGGCAAGAAAGTCACGCCGGCGCTGGTTGATGTCCTCGGACATGTCGGTCTCCTTGATCTTGTCCCGGCTCGCCTATGTCGCTGTATCCGGGAGCAGGTAAACCATACTCCCGCACCGGGTCCTCTGCTTTCAGAACACGTGGATTTGTGCTTCAGAACGCCATGATTTTTGCGGTAGAGAGAAGCTGCAAGGCTCTCAAAGAGCCGGCTGGCACGGACCGGCGGGATCGACGATTTGCTCTATCGTTTTAATAGCTTCGTGCTCGACTCCGGCCGTCGCGAGCTGCGCCGCGGCCAGGACCAGATCGCGCTCGAGCCGCAGGTATTCGACCTCCTGGAATTTCTCATTCGCGCCCGCGATCGCGTGGTCAGCCGCGACGAATTGCTCGATACCATCTGGCGCGGCCGCACCGTCTCGGACGCAACGCTGTCCAGCCGCGTCAATGCGGCCCGCGTGGCGGTCGGCGATACCGGCGAGGCGCAGCGGCTGATCCGCACGCTGCCGCGCAAGGGCATCCGCTTTGTCGCCGAGGTGCGCGAGGTGTCGGACTCGCCATCTTCGCCGTCGATGCCCGAACCTGCGTATCCCTCCGAACCGGACAAGCCGTCGATCGCGGTCCTGCCTTTCACCAATATGAGCGGCGATCCCGAGCAGGATTTCTTCGCCGACGGCATGGCGGAAGACATCATCACGGCACTGTCCCGCTGCAGCGGATTGTTCGTCATCGCGCGCAACTCCTCCTTCCTCTACAAGGCCAAGCCTGTCGACATCCGCGAGATCGGACGTGAGCTTGGCGTCGCCTATGTGCTCGAAGGCAGCGTCCGCCGCGGCGGCAACCGCCTGCGGATCACCGGACAGTTGATCGACGCGGTCTCGGGGCGGCACCTCTGGGCTGATCGTTTCGACGGTGATCTCAGTGACGTCTTCGACCTGCAGGACCGCATCACCGAAAGCGTGGTCGCCGTGATCGAGCCGACGGTGCAGCTCGCCGAGGTCGAGCGCCAGAAGTCGAGCAAGCCGAGCCGGCTCGACGCCTATGATCTTCTTTTGCGCGCCTACGGGCTCGAACATGCCTTCACCGCCGAGAGCACGACCGCTGCGCTCGCCTGTCTCGACCGGGCGCTTGCGATCGACCCGGCCTACGCGCCGGCGCTCGCCATGGCGGCCTACTGCCACGCGCTGCGCCATTTCCAGGGCTGGGTCGCAGCCGACGATACGCATGAAGCCGAGGGCGTCAGTCTCGCGTGGCGCGCGGTGGAGCTGGCGCCCAACGACGCCCAGGTGCTGTGGATGGCCGCGTTTGCGATCTGGAACATGTCGCGGGACCGGCGCGCCGCTGCGCCCGAGCTGTTCGCGCGCTCGCTCATGATCAATCCGAACTCGGTCATGGCGCTTACGCTCGGCGGCTGGATCGAGATCATGCGCGGCAATCAGGGCGCAGGCCGCGGCATGATCGAGCGTGCCCAGCGCCTGAGCCCGCGCGATCCGCGCGGCTGGCTTGCCGCCGGCGCGTTGGCGATCGCCGCGACCGTCGACGAGAATTATCCCGAGGCCATCGCCTGGGCCGAAAAGGCGCTGACGCAAAACCGGCGTTTCGCCGTGGCGCTACGGGTCCTCATCGTTGCGATGGTCAAGCTCGGTCAGAAGGAACACGCAGGCGCCATCGCGCGGGAGCTGCTCGACGTCGAACCGGAGTTGACGATAGCCGGTTTCTTCAAGCGCATTCCTCTCCCGGTCGAGACGATGGCGACAACCTATACTGAGGCGCTGCGTGCCGCCGGCGTGCCGGAGTGATCACGCCGTGAAGGATCGTTGAAAACCTGGCACGGCGACCGCCGCCAGATTTACGGTGGCAGGGGCATGGGCTATTCACGCAGGGTTCATGCAGTAGGCTGCTTATTCTCGCGGCGTCATCTTGGCTCGGACCCGGGCAGGTTCCACTGTGACATTGCATCGGCTTGTTACCGCGATCTGGCTGGCCGGCTTCTTCGCGCTCTGCGCCGTGTCGCGCGTGCAGGCGATGCCGATACTGACCGGCACCGACGTTGCGATCACTGCCGACGATGCGCCCTCCGGGTCGATGCAGGTGGCGCAGGCCCAGCCGCAACAGACACCGGCCCCCGCGACAACGCCCGTGCCCTTACCTTCTCCAGACGCCAACCCACCTGCGGATCAGCAGGCTGCCAGTGACGAGCCGATCGGCAATGTGGCGTCGCTGACGGGGGTTGCGACCGTCATCCGCAACAAGGATTCGATCGCGCTCAAGCTCAAGGACGACATCTACCTCAACGATACCGTGCAGACGGCGGCGAGCTCTTCGCTCGGCATCACCTTCAACGATGCCACCACGTTTCATCTGTCGGCGAATGCCAAGATCATCATCGACACTTATGTCTATGCGGACGGCGGCGGCAACAACAGCGGCGCCTTCGACATCGCCAAGGGCACGGTCGCCTTTGTCGCCGCACAGGTTGCCAAGACCGGCAACATGCAGATCACGACGCCGACGGCCACCCTCGGCATCCGCGGCACCACGGGACTGGTCGAGGTGCCCGAGGACGGCGCGGCGGCGGCCAACGCCAACAACGTCAACATCAAGCTCTATCCCGACCCCGACGGCCATGTCGGGCGCATCGAAGTGAACGACCGCATGGGCGCGCGGCTCGGCGCGCTGTCGTCGGGCGCGAGCGGCTTTTCGATTCGTCCCGGCACAGCCGGCGCGCGTTTTGCCGCCGTGCCGCTGACGATCTCGCCGCAACAGCAGGCGCGCGACCAGGGCTTTGTGCGCCAGGTTCACGCGACGCAGACGGTCGGCCGGCAGATCGTCACCGAGCAGCGCGCCTTCCGCCGCGCCAATCCGGGTCTCAACAACCGCAACGCTCCGGCGCGGCCGGGTCAGCCAAGTCAACAGCCAGGCCAGAACCGTCCGGGTCAGCCCGGTCAGCCGCAGCCCGGACAAAACCGTCCCGGCCAGCCGCAACAACCCGGCAGGCCCAATAACCGGCAAGGTGACGGCCAGGGCCAGCGGCCTGGGCAACCGGGCCAAGGCGGACAGCCGGCGCGGCCAGGTCAGACCACGCCAGGTCAAACCACGCCGCCGGCAAATCCGGCTGCACCGGGCACGCCACCACGCTCAGGCCAAAACACGCCGGCAGGTCCCGCGCAGCCCGGCACGCCGCCGCGTCCGGGCGAAACGGCGCAGCCTGCAAGACCGGGGCAGCCCGGCGCTCCGGCGCAGCCGAACGCCGTGCCAAGAACGGGACAGCCTACTGGTCAGCCGACTCCGCCGCCGCTGCCGAACGGTCAGCCGCTGCTGCGGCCATCCGGACCGTCGCGCCCGGCGGGCGGATTGCAGCGGCCCGGATTCCAGAACAGGCCCGTTGCGCCGCGACCGAAGCCGCCAAAGGATAAGAAGAAGAGGTAGACGCGAATCTGAACGGCTCTCACCAGGAAACCGTTCAGGCGTTGCTTGCTGCGATGGAATTATTCGTCAGCGCGCAAGCGCCGCTCAGGCGGCGCGGCCGAGCCAGTTGCGGACTTTTTGCGCGAGGCTCTTGCGCGCCTTGCCGTCGCGATCGGGCGTGTCGTCGCCGTCTTCTTGTACCGCCTCGCCTTCCGCTGTGTCGGCTTCGGCCAGCTCGTTCGTCGCCGCCTCGGCCTCGCTAGCATCAAGCTGCGGAACGAATTCTTCATCGACCAGCGGCGCCGGCGCTTGCAACAGCTCGGGTTCGCTCGGCAGTTCCGGCATGCCCAACCCCATGTCCAACCCCACGTCCATGTCGCTCGCGAACATCTCCGTTACATCCGGCAACAACGCAGGCTCTACGAGCGGCGCAGAAACCGGTTCGGCGATGGACGGCTGCGGCGCAACCACCGGCGGCTTGACGCGGCGCTTCTTCGCCGACGCGACTTTGACCGTTGGCGGTGCCTTGACTGCCGGCGGCGCTTTGGCAACGGGCGCTTGTGCCTGCGCCCTCGCCTTCAGCCGCCGCGACAGCACGCTGACGGCGAGCGGCCCGACATTTTCCAGAAAGGTGCGTTCATAGGCGCGCGACAGCCGCACCAGGGCTTCATCGAGCGGCAGCCAATCGACCGCGCGGATGTCGTTCATCAGTTCGCGGGTCTGGGTGTTGCCCGCTTCCATGCGCCAGTAATGCACCACTTTGGAGCGGCCGCCGGACTCATAGACCAGCGTGCCCAGGAATTCGTGGACGGTGACATTATGCCCGGTCTCTTCCAGCACCTCGCGCTTGGCGGCGGCGCGCGCCGTCTCGCCTTCGTCGAGCTTGCCTTTCGGCAACACCCATTCGTCGCGCTTGCGCAGGCGCACGACAGCAATCAGCGGCGGTTGCTCCCGCCGCATCACAATGCCGCCCGCTGCCATCACAGGCACTCTTGCCATTTCGTTTCACTCGCACATTCAAAAAATTTCGAATCCGAATTTTATAGCGGCGTGACATGTGAAATGTCACCATAAAATCGAAATTACGCGTGCGGATTCCGCAGCAAAGGTTCGCCGGCGCGAATTCTTCCCCATTCGCTGATATTCTCGCAGAACTCGTAATGCTCCGGTGCGAGCACAATGATGGTCGAGCCGTGCTCGAACCAGCCGAGCTCCTCGCCCTTGGTCACATCGACGTCGCAGGGGAACTGCAACGGGCCTTGCGTTTGCGCATTGAGCACACGATCGAGGCAATGCAGCCGCACGCTCGCGACCAGAATGGCCGCAACCGGCACCAACGTCAGCGCATCGCCGTTGTTCAGCCTGGTGCGGATCACCGCGCGCTCGTTCTTGCAGAACAGCCGCTCGACCCGCTTCAAGGCGATCGGATTGACGTTCCAGGTGTCGCCATGGATCAGCGTGACGTGCTCGATATGCGCGTCATGGGCTGCGTGAAAGCGGTGATACATGCTCGAGGTCAGCCGCAGCGTGAGGAATTTGCCGTTGCGGTGCGTCTCTACCAGCGCGCCATCGCCGAGCAGGTCGATCAGCGAATAAGGCGCGCCCTTGATCTGGTAGAGTTCGCCGTCCCGGATGGTGCCGTGAGCGCCGACGAGACCGTCGGAGGGGCTCGCCACGATGGCGGGATCGGGATCATACGGCCGCAAGCCCGGCTTCAGCTCGCGGGTAAAGCAATCGTGCAAGCTCTTGAAGTGCGTTTCCTTGGCTTCCGACAGGTCGAGGTCGGAAAACAGCTTCCAGCAGCCAATCGAGAAATCCCGCACAATCGGGTTCTCGATCTTGGAAAACCAGCCCATGAAGCGGGTCAGGGCCGCCCGGGGGACGCGGTTGGTCAGCAGGAAATTGAGGTCTTCCTGCTCGGTAAGGGAAGATATTAGGCTTTTGACTGTCATGAATCTGTCAGCAGGACTGGTTAGCGCTGTGCTTATGGATACGTCGATACCGATTCTTTCGCTCGCCGCAGGCGCCGTTGCCGCGACCGCGGTCGTCGCCCCCAAGGTCAAGGCCCGCATCGAGCTGTCGCGCGCCAAGCACCGTTCGCTCGCGGGACACTCGAAGATGTCGCGCCGGGTGGCGCGGCTGCTCCCGTTCTACGAGTTCGACATCGACGACTACTTCCGGACCGACGGCGCGCCGAACGAGGTGGCGACCCGCCGTCAGGATAGCTTCTTCCGCCTGGCTGCGCTTTACCAAGAACGCTTCGCCAAAAGCAAGAAGGCGACCGCGGAAGCCGCCACCCAGATCTCCGACCTGCAATTCACCCAGGCCTACCGGGTGCCGTTCCAGTACAGCCGCCTGGTGCGGGAAAATCTCGGCGCCGGCTCGTTCCTGCAGGCCTCGTCGGGCGTCAACGTGACCGATCTCGACGGCAACGTCTTCTACGACCTGACCGGCTCCTACGGCGTCAACATCTTCGGCAATGACTTTTATAAAGAGTGCATCGAGATCGGCGAGAAGCGGGCGCATGCGCTCGGACCTGTGCTCGGCGCCTACCATCCCTCGGTCGCGGATAATGTGCGCCGGCTCTGCGAGATCTCCGGGCTCGACGAAGTCTCCTTCCACATGTCCGGCACTGAGGCCGTGATGCAGGCGGTGCGGCTTGCGCGCTACCACACCAAGCGCACGCATCTGGTTCGCTTCGCCGGCGCCTATCACGGCTGGTGGGGCGAGGTGCAGCCCGGCGTCGGCAATCCGGTGGCACCGCATGAGACCTATACGCTCTCGGAGATGAGCGAGAAGACGCTGCACGTGCTGCGCACCCGCCGCGACGTCGCCTGCGTGCTGGTCAACCCGCTGCAGGCGCTGCATCCCAATTCCAACGCGCCCGGCGATTCCGCGCTGGTCGACTCGTCGCGAGCTGCGAATTTCGACCGCGCCGCCTATACCGAATGGCTGAAGCAGCTGCGCGACGTCTGCACCGAGCGCGGCATCGTCTTGATCTTCGACGAGGTGTTCGTCGGCTTCCGTCTCGCGCCCGGCGGCGCCCAGGAATATTTCGGCGTGAAAGCCGACATGGTCACCTATGGCAAGAGTCTCGGCGGCGGCCTGCCCATCGGCGTCGTCTGCGGCACGCACAAGCTGATGCGCCGCTTCCGCGACGAGCGGCCGGCCGATGTCTGCTTCGCCCGCGGCACCTTCAATTCGCACCCTTACGTCATGGGTGCGATGGACGAGTTCCTGAGCCGGCTCGCCAGCCCCAACTTCCGCTCGGTCTATAACGGCATCGACGATCTCTGGAACGCGCGCGCCAAACAGCTCAACGGCGTGATGGAGCAGGCTGATCTCCCGGTCCGCTTCGCCAACCTGTCCTCGATCTGGACGGTCAGCTACACCACGCCGTCCCGCTACAACTGGATGCTGCAATATTACCTGCGCGCCGAGGGCCTGGCGCTGAGCTGGGTCGGCACGGGACGGCTGATCTTCAGCCTGAACTACACCGATGCCGACTTCAACGAAGTCGCGAGCCGCTTCGTCGCGGCCGCGACCAAGATGAAGCAGGACGGCTGGTGGTGGCACGACGGCAAGCTCACCAACAAGAACATCAAGCGCCAGATCCTCAAAGAGATGCTCGGCAGCGTGTTCAAGCGCTGAGCCTCCCAGTCTCCGCACAGGCACTGCCACGGTCGACGAAGAACGTAGGGTGGGCAAAGGCGCGCCAGCGCCGTGCCCACCTTTAAGCATTCCGCTCGTGATGGTGGGCACGCTTCGCTTTGCCCACCCTACGGACCGGACCTTTATCGTCGCTTTTGCCGATTTCATCGCAGCCCCAAAAACACCGATGGCCGGGACTTGCCCGGCCATCGCGTCAGAAATGATGCGCAGCACACTCAGGCGTGCGCTTCTTCCATCGCCTGATGCTCGAGGATGTCG